>WNGJ01000229.1_pt1 | contig 95525 bp, 80 predicted proteins | sample 5400611 | NCBI WGS metagenome assembly WNGJ01 (sample SAMN13153375, study PRJNA577476) | soil metagenome | isolation source: 40 cm soil or saprolite under Garry oak tree replicate 1 | place: USA:California | collected 2016-06-15 | reverse complement strand
GTCCAGCGATTGCAACTGCAACGGCAAAAATCTGTAATCTCATGAATTCTCCTTCGCTCTGGCTTTCGTCTGTGATGACAGCGTTTTCAAGAGCGGCGTGCGCGAGATGGGCAATTTCCCGAATAAATTGCCCAGCGCAAAAGCTGGATCGCTTTTCAGTATTTTGGGATCGTGCACGCCTGCGATACGTGCAAGCTCAGTCTCGAAGTGCGTAACTGCGCGCGCATTCGGGTCGTTTGCATCGAGATAGCTAAACGCCCGGCGCAGCAGTGCGAACAATTCCGGTTCCCGATGATCTCGCTCCGTGCAAATTTCAATGAGCTCGACAAAGTAAGCCGCCGTCTGCGTAGACAGGTAGTTTTTGCGGATTCCTCCGAACGGATTTTTAAGCACGACTTCTGTAAGCGTGTGCAGGTCGGACTTGCGACTTCGCGCAATTTGAATTTCCGCTTCGAAGAACAAATCTAATCTGCCGGCAAACGGGCTTTTGGCACGGCGCGCTCCCTTGGCTACGGTTTGGATGCAGCCAAGCGATTCCGTGCACCATGAGACGATCAGGCTCGTGTCGCTGAATTTGCGTTTGCGCAACAGAATGGCCGGGGTGCTTTCCACGACTACGAATTTAGCATGACATGAATAGATGCTCTTACATGGATGCTCTTACTAGAACTCGCGCTGCATTCGCTTTGCTGGAGCGACACTGGAGAGCGAATCTGATTGCGTGGCAACCACCGAAACAGCACGCGTACCGGAAGACATCAGCGGCCGACCGCGCCGCATGCCAGTAGGCGGAGTCAGCTGGCGGCACACATTTCGAGCGCTGCGGCATCGCAATTATCGACTCTTTTTCTGGGGACAACTCGTTTCGCTCATTGGCACATGGATGCAGCAGACCGCGATGAGTTGGTTCGTATATCAAATCACGAACTCGAAGTTGCTGTTGGGCGCCGTCGCCGCCGTCGGATCTGCTCCGATGATGTTGTTTTCAATCTGGGGCGGATCGCTGGCCGATCGTTATGCGAAACGTTCCATCCTCGTCACGACGCAAACCGCGCAAATGATCTGCGCATTCTTACTCGCAGTTGGTGCTTGGGCTGGCTTCGCCACTCCGTCGTTCATTATCGTCATCGCGGCGCTGAATGGCGTGGCGATGGGGTTCGACATGCCCGCGCGTCAGGCATTCACAGTAGAAATGACAAGCCGCGAAGATTTGCTAAATGCGATCTCGCTCAACAGCTCCATTGTGAATGGGGCGCGCGTTGTCGGTCCATCAGTTGCCGGTCTGCTAATTGGCGCGGTCGGGGTTGCGACCTGTTTTTTCCTGAACGGTGTGACCTTTGTTGCGGTGATCGCCGGTTTGTTGATGATGCGGTTGCCGCGGAGCAGAGGGCCGGTGCACGCCGTCTCTGCCGGCGAGCATGCCTGGAACGGCATTGTCTATTCAATGAAACATCAGCGCGTGCGTACGATTCTATTGCTATTTCTCGCGGTGGGCGTCTTCGGTTGGTCCTATGCAGTGCTCATGCCGGCCTTTGCGCGGGATGTGCTCGGTCGCGGCGCGAACGGGTACGGCATGCTGATGTCAGCGAGTGGAACTGGCGCGTTCATCGGGGCGCTCGTTGTTGCGACATACGGACATCTATTTACACCGCGACGGCTTGCGCTTAGTGGCGTCTGGTTATTTTCGATTGCACTGTTCGCGTTTTCTTTGAGCCGAAATTTTTATCTCTCGCTCGTATTCCTTCTCTTCGCCGGCTTCGGAATGCTCTTGTTTTTCTCGACCTCGAACACTGTGTTGCAAACGATTGTGCCGGATGAAATGCGTGGTCGCGTCATGGGCGTGTGGTCACTGGTGTTCGGGGCGATGATTCCGCTTGGCAGCCTCGAAGCCGGCGCCGTTGCGCATTGGCTGGGTACGCCGTTCGCGCTCGCATTGGGTGCAATCATTTGCGCCGTGTCTGCGCTGGTAACCTTGTTCGCGATTCGGCGACGCGAAGCGGCGAGTTCAACGTAATTCGCTAATCAAATCGTTGGCGCTGGCGTCAGCGACCCCGGCTGCAGGTTAGCGGTTGACGATGTGCAACGCGCGCTTTTCAACATTGAGCGCCGCTTCTCTGACCGCTTCGCTCAACGTCGGATGCGAATGGCAGGTGCGGCCGATGTCTTCCGAGCTGCCGCCAAATTCAATCACAGAAACGGCTTCGGCGATTAATTCCGAAGCGGCGTGTTGCAAAATATGCGCGCCAAGAATGCGATCCGTTTTTGCATCCGCCACAAACTTGACCATTCCATCGACGTCTTCGTTGCAGAGAGCGCGGCTGTTGGCCCTGAACGGGAACTTTCCAACGCGATAATCCATCCCTTTTTCCTTCGCCTGATCTTCGGTCAAGCCGACGCCGGCCAGTTCAGGATTTGTGTAAATGATGCCAGCAATCGCATCGTAGTTCACGTGGCCAGATTTGCCTGCGATGATCTCGACGCAGGCGATCCCTTCATCTTCCGCTTTATGGGCGAGCATCGGACCGGCAATCACATCGCCGATGGCGTAGATGCCTTCGATATTTGTGCGGAAATGTTTATCGACTTTGATGCGCTTCCGGTGATCAAACTGAACGCCAACCTTTTCCGCGCCCAGACCTTCGGAAAACGGGCGGCGCCCAACTGAAACGAGCACTTTATCCGCTTCGAATTTTAGTTCTTCGCCTCCTTTTGTCGCCGTGGCAGTTGCGCGAGCATTGTCGAGCCTGACCGCGCTCACCTTTGTTTCGAGATGAAACGTGATGCCCTGAGCCGTAAGCAAACGCTGGAGCAAATTCGAAAGCTCGAGATCGAATCCGATAGCAATACGCGGGAGAAATTCGAGCATGGTTACTTCCGAGCCTAGCCGGTTCCAGACGGAACCGAGTTCGAGGCCGATCGCGCCAGCGCCGATCACAAGCAATTTCTTCGGCGGCTCCGTAAAACAAAGTGCTTCGGTGCTGCTGACGATCGTTTTGCCATCGAACTTCGCAAACGGCAGTTCCGCTGGGCCGCTCCCAGTAGCGATCACAATGTTCTTTGTTTCGAGCTCCTGCGTATTGCCGTCCGATGATTTGATCGAAACTTTTCCAGGGGCGCTGATCGTGCCGAATCCTTCGAAGGTCGTAACCTTGTTCGTCTTCATGAGCGCGCGCACGCCGCCGGTGAATGTTTTCACCACCTTGTCCTTCCGCTGCTGCATTTTTCCAAGATCCACACGTGCGCCATCGATCATGATGCCGTGTTTTGCGGCTTCTTTTTTTGCGAACATGAAATGGTCGCTCGAGGTCAACAGCGCTTTGCTAGGGATGCAACCGACATTCAAGCAAGTCCCGCCAAGTTCCTTGTCTTTTTCGACAAGCGCGGTTTTCAATCCGAGCTGACCTGAACGAATGGCGGCGATATAGCCGCCCGGTCCCGAGCCGATAATTACGAGATCAAATTTTTCCATGATCAGATTATCCGTAGTCCGTTAGCGCGTGCCACCAAATGCTTTTCGGCGAGGGCGTCGAAAAGTGCACGCGAGGCGCGGGCGCTCTCAATCTAAAAATCGAGCGGCAGCTTCCTTGGATCCTCGATGCACTCCTTTACTTTTACGAGGAATGTCACCGCTTCTTTTCCATCGATCGCGCGGTGATCGTAACTCAGCGCGAGGTACATCATCGGACGAACTTCGACTTTGCCATCCACGACAACTGGACGCGGCATGATTTTGTGCATGCCAAGAATTCCACTTTGCGGCGGATTAAGAATCGGTGTGCTAAGCAGCGAGCCGTAAACGCCGCCGTTGGAAATGGTGAATGTGCCGCCCTGCAAGTCCTCGATTTTCAACTTCCCTTCGCGCGCTTTCACCGCGAAACCGGCAATATCGAGTTCCAGTTCGGCAAAATTCTTGTTGTCCGCGTCCCGCACGATCGGCACAACGAGTCCGCGCTCTGTTCCGACTGCTACCCCGATATCGTAGAAATTATTTTGGACGAAATCCTCGCCCTCGATGCGGCCATTAACCACGGGCACGGCTTTGAGCGCCTCGACGCAAGCTTTGATAAAGAACGACATCAAACCCAGCTTAACGCTGTTCTTTTTCGTGAACTTCTCTTGCGATTTCGCCCGCAATTCTTGCACAGCGCTCATGTCGCATTCGTTAAAGGTTGTCAGAATTGCGGCTGTTTGCTGTGCCATTACCAATTGCGCGGCGATTTTGCGGCGCAGCGGCGACATTCTTTTACGAGTGAATCGGCTATCTGCGGATGGTTGAACTTCGCGGGCCTCAACCTTTTCTTCCGTCCTGCCGCGTTCCTGTGCCGCGGCCAGCGCGTCGCCTTTGGTCAAACGCCCTTCTTTGCCGGTACGGGAGATTTTCTCCGGCTGGAGATGTTCTTCTTCGATAATGCGTCGAACTGCGGGTGAAAGAGGTTCTCCCTTTTCTGGTGGCGCCTTTTTTTCCCTTTCTTCGACGCGCTGTTTCTCTGCCTCGGGTTCCTTCTTTTTCTCCGCAGGTTTCTCCGTCTTCTTTTCTTCGGGTGGCGGCTTTGAATCGTCAATCGTCGCGACTATTTCGCCGATTTTCACTTCCTGGCCTTCGTCAGCTTTGGTTTCGAGCACGCCGGCCTTTTCTGCGACAATTTCTGTAGAAACCTTGTCGGTCTCGAGCGTGAAGAGGGCATCACCTTCATTCACGAAATCGCCGGATTTCTTGTGCCAAACGGAAACGACACCGCTCGTGATCGATTCGCCAACCGCGGGAATTTTTACTTCAATGGCCATGCCTGAGAACGACGTAAGCTAACCGAGCGTCGCGGTCGAGACGCGTTTCGTCAACATGTGCCCATGGTACAAATGGGAGCGCTCAAATCGAAAACGCGTCGGCAACGAGGCGGGCTTGCTCGCGCTTGTGTCGAGCGAGCGCGCCGACGGCGGGGCTGGCGCTGGCTTCGCGGCCGGCATAGGCGATTTCGGTGCAAAAAAGCGTGCGCAACCGGGGTTCCATGAAGGTCCATGCGCCCATGTTTTCCGGCTCTTCCTGGCACCAGACGAACTTCGTGCTCTTTGGAAAGGGCTTGAGCATTTCCCGTAACTTTTTTTCCGCCAGCGGATAAAGCTGCTCGATGCGAACGATCGCCGCGTCGTCAATTTTGCGCTGGGTCCGGTAATTGAGCAGATCGTAATAAACCTTGCCCGAACAAAGGATAATTCGCTTCACTTTGTCGGCTGGACCAGTCTCAGGCGCGCCGAGAATTTCGTCGAATCGGCCATGGATGAATTCTTCCGCAGGCGAGGAAGCAAAGCTGGCACGCAACAGACTTTTCGGCGTCGCGACGATGAGGGGTTTGATGAAGTCGCGTTTCATCTGTCGTCGCAGGACGTGAAAATACTGCGCGGCGGTGGTGAGATTGCAGACCTGGATGTTGTCCTCGGCGCAGGCTTGCAGAAAACGCTCGAGTCGGGCGCTGGAGTGTTCCGGGCCCTGGCCTTCATAGCCGTGCGGAAGCAACAGCACAATCCCACTGGGCCGCTGCCATTTCGATTCCGCCGAGACAATAAACTGATCAATAATGGTTTGCGCGCCATTGGCAAAGTCGCCGAATTGCGCCTCCCAAAGGCAGAGCATTCTCGGGTAATCGAGCGAGTAACCGTAATCGAATCCGAGGACGGCAGCCTCCGATAGAGGACTGTTGTAAATGCAGATGCGCGCTTGTTTTTCAGCCAAGTGCACGAGCGGCACGTAGGGTTTGCCTGTCTTTGCGTCGTAAAGTACCGAGTGCCGCGTGCTGAACGTCCCGCGCGAACTGTCCTGACCCGATAATCGAACCGGAATGCCTTCCAGCAGGAGCGATCCAAACGCGAGCACTTCAGCATAATGCCATTCGTAGGGACCGCCCTGTTCGAAGATTCTGCGCTGATGATCGAGAACGATGCGTTTGATCTTCGGCTGAACCTCGAAGCCTTCCGGAACGCGGGTGAGACCGTCGACAATGGTCTCAAGCGTTTTGTCGCTGATCGCAGTCGGCTCAGACTCGCTCGTGTATTCCGGCTGAAAGATCGCAGTCGACTCTCTAAACCTGGCTTTCTCGCTAGCCTTCCGTTTTTCAATGGCGTTGACTTCATCTCGCGTCATTTCGAGCCGCAGATCGAACTCGGTTTCCAGCGAGGCGGCGTCGTCTTCGCTCAGCGTTCCTCCTTCGAGCAACTCGCGCTTGTAAAGCTGCGTGACCGACGGGCGCTTCTCGATTTTTACGTAAAGATCAGGCTGGGTAAATGAGGGCTCGTCGCCCTCGTTGTGGCCGTAGCGGCGATAGCAATACATGTCGATCACCACGTCGCGCCCGAATCGCCGGCGAAAATCGAATGCAATGTCGGTGACAAACTTCACAGCCAGCGGGTCGTCGCCGTTCACATGGAAAATTGGCGCCTCGATCACCTTGGCGATGTCCGTGCAGTAGAGGGATGAACGCGCATCCTTTGGAAGCGTGGTAAAACCAATTTGATTGTTTACCACGATGTGAATGGTGCCGCCGGTGCTGTAACCGGGTAATTGCGATAAATTGAGCGTTTCGGCCACGATCCCCTGCGCGATGAAAGCCGCGTCACCGTGCACCAGCAGCGGTAAAACCTTGCGGCGATGCTCGGTGTCCCCGCGAATTCGTTGCCGAGCACGCGCTTTCCCTTCGACAACCGGATCGACAGCTTCCAGGTGGCTCGGATTCGACGAGAGCCGGATCTCAACTTTCGCCCCGGAGGCGAGCCTGCGTACCGAGTGATAACCAAGGTGATATTTTACGTCGCCATCGCCGGCTACTAGCTCGGGAATGTAATTCTCGCTAAACTCAGTGAAGATGACCCTAAGCGATTTACGGAGAAAATTGGCCAGAACATTTAGCCGGCCGCGATGCGCCATGCCCATGCAAATCTCTTCGACGCCGCCATCCGGGCATTTATGCAGAATCGTATCGAGAATCACCATGAGCGATTCCGCGCCCTGAAGGGAGAACCGTTTTTGCCCAACGTAGCGCGTATGCAGGAATATCTCGAACGATTCGGCTTCCAGCAGCGCCCGCAACAGCGCCACCTGAACCGCCGCCGGAGTCGAATGCTTGTGCGGTCGCGTTTCCAATCGTTTGCGCACCCATTCGCGAATCCGCGGGTCCTGGATGTGCATGAATTCCGAGCCGATGGAGTCGGCATAAATTCTCTCCAGGCCGGGGACCATCTCGCGTAACGTCATCGGCTGATTGTCGAGGAAGAATTTTGATGAAACACGAAGATCGAGATCTGACTCGCTGAATCCGACCTCACGCAGACTCAGCAACGGATTTTGCGGTCGCGTCTCTGCCAGGGGATCGATCCGCGCAACGGTATGACCAAGCGAGCAATACGCGTAAATGAGACCATCGACACGCGTCTGCAGCGCCGCTTCGTGAGCCGCGGCAACCGCCGCGCCGTCGCGCTGCGGCAAATTCCCGAGCTCGAATCCTTCGAAGAAGGCTGACCATCCCGAGTCAACCGACTCAGGGTTTCGCTGCCAGCGCTGGTAGTTCTCCTCGATCAGGTCGAGGTTCGCGCGTGCTGCGATGGAAGTAAGCATGACGAATTTAATCTGCGACGATTACGAGGTGCGGCAAGTTGACAGTGCGAAGAGTGTTCCGTTACTTGCAAGCTCGCGCCAGCCAATTGATGGCGGTTTGAACATGCGAATAGCAGCGGCGACATCTATTTTTCGAAACGTGTCGAGGATTGTTCGTGGCACAATGATGCGGCATCCAAGAATTATTCTAATTCTTATCCTCTGCACTTCGACTGCCGGCTCCTTGTTCGCGCAAGCCGACCCAGCTTCGGAACCGGCCGTTTTGGCCGCAGCAAAGGTCTTGCCGGCAGTAGTGAATATCAATACCGAACACGTGGTCAGGCGAACAGTACGCGATCCATTTGAGGATTTTTACGCGCAATTCTTTGGTTACAATCGCGTTCAGCCGCGCGAAATTCGCCAAACCCTGCAAAGTCTCGGCTCCGGTTTCATTATTGATCCAGCGGGTTACATCATCACCAACCAGCATGTCGTCGAACGCGCTGCGGATTTGAAAATTCACGTAACGACGAACGACGGCAAAACCTACAACGCCCACTACATCGCCGGCGATGACAAGACAGACCTGGCGTTTATCAAGATCGACGCCCAGACTGCATTTCCATTCATCAGCCTCGACGATATTTCTCCGAACCTGCTGGGCGAAACAGTGATTGTGGTCGGCAATGCAGTCGGCTATGGCAGTTCAATCAGTCGCGGCGTTCTTAGCGCAGTGAAGCGCAACATCACGGTGGACGATATCGAATACAAAAACCTGGTGCAGACGGATGCGGCCATCAATCCCGGCAACAGCGGCGGGCCGGTCATCGATCTTTCGGGGCGACTGGTTGGCATTAGCTCGGCGAAAATGGCGTTTACGCCGCAAGGTGTCCCTACACAGGGATTGGGTTTCGCTATTCCAGCGGAAGTCGTGCGCGATAGTGTCAACCGGTTTAAGAAAGTCGCGCACGAACAACCCAAGCCAAGGAAACAACCCGCAACCAGCGAAGTATCGATGTCCAACGCCGAAAGGTTATTTGGAATGCAACTTCAGGATTTGAGCCAGGAATTAAGTGACGCGCTCGCTTACGCGCAAGGCCGCGGCGTTTTGGTTACCGCAGTCGAGCCGGACAGCCCGGCGGACGAAGCCGGAATTGACCGTGGACTCGTCATTTACCGCGTGAGCAAATCTGACGTGAACTCTGTCAAACAAATCGAGGACCTGCTTGGCCGGGTGCAAAGCGGTGCGAATGTGAATTTCACCGTCGGTGTGGTCCGGGTCGGCAGGCAAGGTCGGCAGCTCGCCACCTTGACCATGGGGGCGCGTTAAGAAAATTAGCAACGCAATTCCCGTTCGGTTGTCTCATGGAAATATCGCGCAATGATTAAAGTCGAAAATCTGACGAAACGCTACGCTGGCCAGACTGCGATCCAGGATTTGAATTTCGAAGTTGGCCAGGGCGAAATCATGGGATTTCTGGGACCGAACGGCGCGGGCAAAACGACCACGATGCGCATTTTGGCCAGCTTCATGCCAGCTACTTCAGGCCGCGCTACTATCGCGGGGTTCGATGTTTTTGAGCAATCGCTTCAGGCGCGGGCGCACCTCGGCTACATGCCGGAAAATGTCCCGCTCTACACCGACATGCGAGTGACGGAATACCTTGACTATCGCGCGGCGCTTAAGGGGGTCCCACACCGCCGCGTTACCGAGCGCGTTGGCGATGTGAAGGAACTTTGCGGTCTCAAGGAGGTGGAGAACAAATTGATCGGGGCGCTCTCCAAGGGTTATCGCCAAAGGGTCGGTCTGGCGGACGCGCTTTTGCACGAACCCGATCTTCTCATTCTCGATGAGCCGACCATCGGTCTCGATCCAAATCAAATCCGTCAGGTGCGCGAGCTGATCAAGAATTTGGGCAAACAGCACACGATTTTGCTTTCGACGCACATTTTGCCGGAAGTCGAGATGACCTGCAGCCGGGTGATCATCATTCACAAGGGACGAATCGAGGCCTGCGATACGCCGGAGAATTTGCTCGGTAAAATCAGGCAGGCTGGCGGTGTAGTCCTGGAAGCAAAAGTGGGAGCTGACAACGGTGGAGAAGAACTACAGAAAATTTCGGGTGTTCGCGATGTAATCGTCGATGTAGATGGCGATTGGAAAATATTCTCGCTGCGTGTGGAATCGGGCGTTGACGTGCGCGAGGAAATTTTTCGCCTCGCCACGAATCGCCGCTGGACGGTGCGCGAACTGACCCAACGTCGGGCGACACTCGAGGACGTGTTCGTCGAGCTTACTCATCCCGACGTGGTTTGAGGTCAATGTCACTACGGATGTCGGTCTAACGGTTATGCGTAAATTTTACACCCTCCTCTCACGCGAAGTACGCAGCTACTTTCACTCGCCCATTGCCTACATCGTTCTCATCTTTTTCCTGATCATCAGTGGGATCGATTTTTATTTTCAGGTTTCCTTCATGAACCAACGCCAGGTGCAATACACGGTGCAGGAGGCGTTCTTTAACTCGGTCTTCTTCTGGTTCGCATTTGTCCTGATTTTTCCTCTCATTACGATGCGCCTGTTCGCCGAAGAATTTAAGCTCGGCACCATTGAGCCGCTCATGACCGCCCCCGTGCGCGACTGGCAGGTGGTGCTCTCGAAATTTTTAGGCGCGCTGGTCTTTTACCTCGTGCTCTGGATCCCGACGTTGCTTTACTTCGCAATCTTCCTCAAGGTAACGCATCAACCAGCCGCTCATTCCGCCGGAGCATACTTCGGTTCGTATCTGCTGCTCTTATTGCTGGGAATGTTTTATCTCTCTATTGGTTGCCTCACCTCGGTCTTGACCCGGAACCAGATCATCGCCGCAATTATTTCTTTCTGCGCAATTACCCTGTTATTCTTTCTCGGTTTGGTTCAGTTCATTCTTCTCGATGTTAGCTCCGCGACGCGCGACTTGCTTGGGTACTTCTCCGCGATCGAACATATGGGAACATTCTCGCGAGGCGTGATCGATACGCGGCCGATCGTACTCTACGTGAGCATGACCGTTGTAATGCTTGCGCTGACCTATCAGGCATTCCAATTCCGTAAATGGAGGCTATGACCAATGGCTGAAGAGACAGCGCAGCCCCGAAAGCTTTCGCGAAAGAAGATCCGCCGGGTTCAGATCGGTTTCAACGTTCTGACGCAAATCGTCCTGCTTTTGTTTCTTGCAGTGATGGTGAATTCCATCGCCTTCAAACATTACAGGCGTTGGGATTTTTCCCGCGATCAAAAGTATACGCTTTCAGACAAAACAGAGCGTTTCCTAAAAACGCTCAAAGGCAAGATGCGGGTGACGATTTTCTTTTCGCCCAACACGTCCATCGCTGCGGACATTCAGAATTTGCTGACGGAATATCAATATGCGGGGAACGGAAAGATCGACATCGAACACATCGATCCCGAACGCAATCTTTCCCGCGCCAAAGAGCTTTTCGACAAATACAAGGTTGTCAGCGACGAAAGTCTGTTGGTACTCGATTACGAGGGACGCAACAAAACTGTTAAGGCGTCGGAGATGGCTGATATCGATCAGAGTGGAATGGCGCTCGGCGAAGGCCCGCGCGTGGCCGCATTCAAAGGCGAGCAGGCCATTACGAGCGCGATGATGGATCTTGTGGAAGGGAAGAAAAAAACTCTTGGTTACGTTCTTGGTCACAAAGAATCGTCGCTTTCAGAAAACAGCACGATCTCCGTCCTGAAGACATTCATCGAGAACGAAAACATCAAACTCCAGGAGCTGAATCTTTTCGATGTGGACGCAATTCCGGCGGAAATGAAGGCGATCATGATTGTTGGGCCGCAGTACGATTTCTCCGATCGCGAAATGAAATTGTTGCGCGACTTCTGGAATAAACAGGGCAGGATACTGTTGCTTCTCGATCCATCCGCAAAAACGCCCAGACTGTACGGATTTCTTAACGAACTGGGCGTGAAAGTGAACGACGATCGGCTGATGGTCTTCTTGCGCACCGGAATTCAGGAGCTGGCGCTTACGCGAGATGTGCAAGCGCATTTTCTGAGCGATAGCCCGATCACGAAACGACTAGCGAACGCAAACGCGCTCTTTTTTGGAGGGACATCTTCGCTTACGCTTGAGCCCGACCGCGCGCGCGCCGCCAACCTTCGGATCGAACCGCTAATTCAGGCGGAAAAAGGCTACTTTGCCGAACCTGACTACAATGCGGACGATCAAGCAAAGCTGCAGGCTGACGCGAAACGAAATAGCAACACACCGCTAACGATCGGTGTAGCGGTCGAAAAGGGCGGTAGCGCAGACGAGCGTGTACAAGTGAATTCCTCGCGCCTAGTCGCGGTGAGCAACGCGACGTTCGTTCAAGACAATGCAGTTACGCAAGATCAGCAGGCGCTCGATTTCATCTCTGGCAGCGTGAATTGGCTGCTGAGTCGGGAACAACTTATCGGTATCGCGCCAAAAATTCCAAAGCCGCTCACCTTCAGTCTCAACGAAGAGGCGTTGCGCAATCTACGCTGGATCGTCTTGGTTTTCATACCGTTGATTCCAGCCGTAATCGGAACGGTGATTTGGTGGCAGCGGCGCGTCTAACTGTTAGAGCCAGCTCATGAATTGGAGGACTACCCTAGTCTTGGCCGCGATTACGCTCGGTGTTTTGGCTTACCTCAGATTCGTTGAGATGAAACAGCCGAGCACGGAAGAAGCCAAACGCCAGGCGCAAAATGTCGTTACCTTCGACCGAAACAAGATTAACGGCATCGTCATCCAAAACGGGGACGAGAAGATCGAGATGCGACGCCGTGACAACAGATGGCGCCTTGAAACACCAATCAAAGATCAGGCAGACAATTCTTTGATCGAGAATTTGTTGTCGGATTTGGAGAACTGGCAGAAGGACGGCACGATTTCAGCCAAGGAAGTCGAGGCCGACAAGAGCAAACTCAATGAATACGGTCTGAACAAGCCGAAGCTGAGGCTCAAACTGATCGGCCAGGATAGGCCGCCGGAAATCTTATTCGGAAAAGACGCCGCACTGGAAGGCAAGATGTATGTCCGCTTCGAGAATTCAAAAGAAACGTTTCTCGCCGGACAATCGGTCAGGAAGGACATCGATAAAAAGCCGGAAGAATTCCGCGACCGGAAATTAACCGACCTGATCACAGCGCAGGTGTCGCGTGTAATTTTGAAGACGCCGGCTGGTGAAATGGATCTGCAGAAGAAAGGCGATCATTGGGAAATCGTGAAGCCGCTTCGTGCGCGCGCCGACGACCAAAAGATTAACGATCTGATCGCGCAAATCACAACTGCCCGCATTCAACAATTTGTGGCTGACGATCACGGCGATCTCCACCCTTATGGACTGGCCGAGCCGCGCGGTGCAATTACGCTATTTACCCAGGAGGACAAACAGGGACAGCTACTGCAGATCGGCAGCATGCCGGAAAAGGAGAAAGATCAAACGTATGTGCGCTTTGCCTCGCGCGGATTCGTTTACACGGTGCCGAAGAAGATCGACGAGATTCTCAGCACGAAACCAGACGATTTGCGCGACCGCCATTTGGTTCGTTTCGATACGAACGTTCTTGATCGGATCACCATCGACGCCCCGGATAAAGGCAAGATCGTTCTCGCCCGCAAAGGTGAAGAATGGACAATCGCCAACCGCAAGAACGCGCCGGCGAATTCAGGTGAAATCCGGCGCTTCATTGACACGGTGCAAAATGAGCGAGTGACAAAGTTTGTTGAAGACGTTGCCTCCAACCTGCCGAAATATGGCCTCGCCAAGCCGCAACTGCAATTGACGTTTAGCTCGTTTGCTTCGGAGAACACTGCCGAGACTAAGGCTGGCGAGGAGCCGTTTGCTACGGTCGCATTTGGGAAAGTAGATGGCGACAATATTTACGCACGACTTGCCGACGAGCCTTTTGTGGTGGCAGTCCGCCGCGGATTGCTCGACCGAGTTTCCACTGATCCCTTGCAATGGCAGGAATTGTCGATCTTCAAGTTTAAACCGGAACAAATTCATCGCCTGAGCGTCATGACAGACAAAGAGTTGTCGCTGGAGCGCACCGGAAATAACCAGTGGCGGTGGTTAAAAGGAAGTGGCGACATCAATCAAACTAACGTGCAATCATTACTTAATACATTGTCGAGCTTGCACGCCGTGCGCTGGCTGGGAGCGACACCCCAGCATGGTTTCGAAAAACTGCAGCTCGTCCTCACATTCACGACTTCACCCGATGACCGAGCTTCGCATAAGGTGACGATCGGTGCTGGTAGTGGTGATGGCATGTGGTGCGCACGCGTGGACGAGCGCGAAGGCGCTTTCGTGATCAGCAACCAGGATGTGAACGCTTTAAAACTGCCCCTGGTTAGCAAAGCCATGCTATCGCCAAGTCCATCACAGAGTGCAATCACATCGCCCGTCGCGAAGCCATAACCTTGTGGCCGTCGCCCTTGTGGGCGGCGCAATCCGCGGTTGGCTAAGACATCAGCGCCACGCATCGCGTAACGACGCGGCTACGGGCCCGTCCGTCGAATCTTCCCGGCGCGTCGAAGAAGGTAATAAGTCGTGGAGCCCCAGAGGTGTGGGCCTTAGTTGGAACAAATTTTCGCCGCGGTATAAACCGTGACGATGCCGCCGGTAAGCGGTTCGAAGGTCACATGCGTGAAGCCGTTCGCTGCCATCAGCTGAGACATCGCGTTGCCGCTCGGAAATTCTTCAACCGAGTCGCCAAGGTAATCGTAAGCGCTTTTCTTCTTCGTCAGAAAAGAGCCGAGCAATGGCAGGCAGCGATGCAAATAGAAACGATAGATTGCGCGCAAGATCGACATCGCCGGCAGTGAGAACTCGAGAACGAGCAAGTGGCCATTGGCGTTAAGTACGCGCGACATCTCACGAAGCGCACCTCCCCAGTCTTCCATGTTGCGCAAGCCGAACGCGACGGTAGCGCAATCGAAGAATGCATCGGCGAACGGCAATTTCATCGCATCGGCAATAACTGTTTGGCGCACACCTTTTCGTTTCGCCAGTTCCAGCATTTGAGGCAAGAAATCGACACCCACAATTTGCGCATCCGGCAATTTCTTTTGCAGCGCTAGCGCTAAATCTCCGGTGCCAGTGGCAAGATCAACAATCTTTTTCGGCTGCCAGCTCGCGACGATTTCAGCTGCGCGTTTTCGCCAATAGAAATCGATCCCACAACTCAGCAGATGATTCGCCAGGTCGTAGCGCGCGGCGATTGATCCGAACATTTGCCGGACTCGCTCAGGGTGTGTTCCGACACTAGGCCTACTCATTTCAAGAGTGATTCAATATTAACTCGCAGTCCCGCGATTCGGCCGCCTTTTCCGAGTTATTCCCTTGAAGTAATAACGGACAAAAGGGAGCAACGAGAAGTTCGAACATCTGGTCTGTTATAAAAAGTTGATTGCTATTCCAGCTAACTCCGGCTATCTGACAACGTATGGATATATCTGTTGAAGCTTTACAAGAAGCCGTTTCGATTCGCCGGCAAATCGATACTCTCGAAAAACGTCTTTCCTCAATCCTGGGAGGTCCACCCGCAAGTCCCGCAACTCGGGGAGGCCGCCGTCGTATGTCGGCTGCGACTCGGGCCAAACTTGCAGCAGCCGCCAGAGCTCGTTGGGCAAGGTTAAAAGCCGGGACTAAAATAGCCCCCGCCAAGAAAAAAGGTGGAATCACACCTGCTGGGCGAAAACGGCTTTCCCAGTTAATGAAGGCTCGCTGGGCGGCAAGAAGGAAAGCCGCAGCAAAGAAGTAAACTAGTCGATTCGAATCGGCAGACCGTCGTTTCGGTTGTGCTTGCCTCTTTGGTGAGAGAATCTGGCTAAGTAAACGCCCGTGTGGCGCGAGTTAACTATTGCTCGCGAGAGGACTCGAACCTCCACGGGTTTCCCCATACGGTCCTGAGCCGTACGCGTCTGCCGATTCCGCCACGCGAGCAAAAGACAGCCGCCCTACAATGCGCATGTGCCCGCGAGCTGCAAGATCGAACCAACGATTTCGAAGCTGCGATACGAGGGAAGCGATCAATGCTTGGGTAAGTTAGCCCGAGCGTCTCTTACGAGCACGAACTTCGAGTTGGTGCGCTTTCCGTACCTGGCCAACAGAACGCAACAGGTCGGCGTAATTCGACACTACAATGTCGTAGTCTTTGGAGGGTTTTTCGTTCGTGCTCTCCCAAGCCTTAAGGGAAGCGCGATAAAGCTCAGCCGCCTTCGCATAATCCCCGCGCGAATGATACACAACCGCCAGATTGCATTTTGATTGCGCGATGTCGGGGTGGGCGGGCGGATACAATTTCTCGCGGATAGCCAATGCGCGAAGATGTATCTTCTCCGCTTCTCCGCCGCTTTTTGCCGTCCCGACTTACGGAGAATAAGCGCAACATTGTTCAACATTGTTCCGAGATCCGAGTAAGGAATGTCTTCGAGTTGGGTGCCCGCGGCGATCGCTTTCTCGTAAAAACGGATCGCCTCCTCGGATTGACCCAGATTATCGCATAAGAACGCAAGCCGGCGCGCGGAGCGGAAGTTGGCGCGCTGATCCGGTGGTTTTATCTTTTCCAAGACTGCATGCGACTTGAGCAAGTATGCCTTGGCCGCGGCGCGATCTCCCTTTTGATCGAGAAGCTGTCCTAGTTTTTCGAAACTAATCGCCAGCGGGAGTTCGGCGCCTGGGAAAGCGCGCTTGGCAACCTCAAGCGCTGTTTCAGCAACGCGAATTGCCTGAGGTAAACGATTTGTCGCCCACAACGTATCAAGCTTCTCATTAAGGATCGACCAAAGCTTTTCTTCCCCTTTCATCAAGCATCACCAGCCCTCGCTTAGTTGGGCAACTAATCGGGTCGCGAGGTCTTCCGTGGCGAGTGGCAACGCTTGCCGCTCGTCGGTGGTCACGTCCTGGCCCACGAAGAAGCTGGTCGCTCCGACAGCTTCAGCCGGTCCTGCGAGCGTCGCTCCATTCCGATCGATAAGGGTGTATCTCAAGCGCATGGTCAAAGCAAATTCAGTGGTTTGGAGCACGTTCCCGCGGACGGATCGCGCCGGCAGCCTGTCGATCCGGGTAATCTCACCTTTTAAAGTGGCATCTGCATTTCCGTCGCTCGCAATCTGAAATGTTCCATCCTGTTGTAACTGTTTGATCGCTGTATCAGTCACCAACACTTCTATGCGAGGGACGAGGGTTTTGTTTCCGAAGGTGGGGACCGCGATTGAATGAACATCGCGTAGGTAATATGGCTTTACCGGCCCGATGTGATAACCAAGGCAACCGCTTAGGGTAAGGCAGGCAAATGCTGCCGCAAATAAGGCTTTCACGGCGCCGGGGAGGCGGATGCTCCCGGAGAGGCGGATGCCTCGGGAGCTGGAGATGCGCCGGAGCTTGTGCCTGTGCTCGGCGGAGCCGGCAGTGGCTCAGGTGCGGTCGTAGTATCGGGTGCTAGCGAAGCTGGTGGTGGTAACGAAACATCGGTCTCGGGCGCAGGGAGTGGTGCTGCATTGTTTGCTGGGCCCGGCTTCGCCGGCTCGCTTCCTGCGGTCCGCGCTCCATGTGCATCCCGCTTTTTCTTGCCCGCGGCTGCCGCCGAAAAAGCGGGCTGAAGCGCGGCATCTCCGACCTTCGCGCGCAACTGATCGATCCGCTTCTTGGCCTGTTCACTTTCGGCCGATCCCGGCTGCTGACGGATCACTTCGTTGTAATAGATGACAGCGGCACGATAATATTTTTGCTTGTCGTAAAATTTCGCTACTTGGTAGGAGCTAGTGGTTTCCTTATGCTCAAGGAGCTCAAGGTTAGCGCGTGCCTGCGCCGCCTTTTCACTGTTTGGATAGTGAAAGAGGAAATCTTGAAAGGCCGTTCTGGCGTTGCTCACCGCAGCAATGTCCTTAGTGCCTGTTCGCGCAGCCGTGAACCAGATGTAACCGATCTGATACTGAGCATCCACCGCGATCGGCTCGTTCGGAAACTTGTCCACTACTGCCTGGTACGCTTGAAGGGCAGCGTCATTGGCGCCCTGCTTCTCACGCGCAAGGCCAATGTCAAACTGCGCACGAGCCGTGTACTTTCCGTAGGGTGCGGTCCGAACAACGTTCGCAAAAATCGTGACGGCGCGGTCCAAGGAGGATGCGTACGGGATACCGAGGATCCGCAACTTTTTACCCCCCAGATAGACTTCGCCGATGCGAAACTGCGCCTCGATTGCTTCATCAAAGTGCGGGCTGCCAGGATATTTTTCCACCAACTGGCTAAATGAACCCGCCGCCGCAATATAGAGATGCAGCTGTTCCTGCAATTCGGCCGCGCGATAAAGGGCACCCGCAGCGAGGGCATCTTTAGGATAGCGTTTGACGAGACTCTTGTAGGCTCTGATCGCGCGTTTCGTGTTGCCCTCTTTTTCGGCGGTCTGCCCGGTTTGAAACAGCTCTGCTGCATTTCCGCTTATTTCTTCTTCACCGGGCGCCACGTACTTGGCTTTTTTACCCGGTTGGAAGATAACGGACGCCGCACCCGGTACCGGCAAAACCAATGCAGCCGCGGCAAAAAACAAGACGGCACGAATTACGAAATTCATGAGGTGTCGCAGGGTAGTTAACTTATCCATTCCGTCAAGCCCGGCAGCGGTGGCCGCCGCCGTTCCCACGCAGGCGCGCACACAACCGACCGCTCAAAAGTTAGCGCCATTTCCTCAAGTGCAATCTTTCCGAAAGTGCAAAAACCGATTAATCTTCTGGTCCCTTTGAATCTAACCGATCAGCAAAAAATGCGTATCGGTGCGTGCGCGTGGAGTTTTGAAGACTGGCGCGGCGCTTTCTATCCGCCCGATTTGCCGGACTCGCAATGGCTCGAATTCTACGCCAACTACTTCCCGGCCGTGGAAGTAGATTCCACCTTTTACGCCGCCCCTTCGGAAAATACTATCCGCCGCTGGATCGAAATGACCCCTGCCGCTTTTCATTTTGCTTGTAAACTTCCGCGCGAGATCACGCATACTCGCCGGCTACGCGATTGCACTGCTGAGTTGAATTCGTTTCTTGGCGCCATCGAGCCGCTCGCGCCAAAACTCCAGGTTATTCTGATCCAACTCCCGCCATCTTTCGCGCCAAAAGATGGCAAGGCGGGGCTGCGCAAATTTCTCCAACAACTGCCGCACGATTTTCGTTTCGCGATTGAATTTCGTCACGCGGGATGGCATCGGCCGCAATTTATCAGCCTTCTGGAAAAGTATCGCATTTGCTGGGTATGGGCCGATACCACTCCACTCAACGAACGAAATCTTGCCCCGTTCGAATTTCTGCCGCGCACCACGGATTTTCTCTATCTGCGTTTGCTCGGCGATTACGCAACAAAATACGATGTCGAGGGGGGGCACGTCCACCGTTATGAAAAACTGTTATGGAAACGCGAAGCCGCGCTCGAGAGCTGGTCACTCAAAATTGAGCGGCATCTTGCGGAGGTGTGCGATGTTTGGGCCTTCGTGAGCAATCACTTCGAGGGATTTGCGCCTGAAACGTGCCAACGACTTGCCAGGCGTCTCGGGTTTGATTTGCCGCTGCCTTCCGAAACCGAAAACGTGTCATCGAAACAAGAACTCTCGCAGCTCGATCTTCAATTATAGCGTGTCTTAAAGCGGCCCACACGGCTGCGCGTTGTTCGGTTATATCGCGCATACAACGCGCGCATCGCGTTTGTGTTTTTCGAAAATGCATGCTTCGCGAATCTTGAAAATCGACATCTTCTGCGCGAGGCGCGGAAAATTATCGCCAAGCTGCGCATGCGAATGCGCGTCGGAGGCAGTTGTAAATGGAATCTCTCTCTCTATTGCGAGTTCGATGATCCGGTCGGCGGGGTAAAGTTCGTTGATCGGCTTCCGCCATCCAGCTGTCGAAAGCTCAATCGCAAGATTACGCGAACGAATGAAATCGAGCGTTTCGTTGACAATAGCGTCGATCTCCACATTGGGTCGATGACCGTGGATTTTGATAAGGTCGAGATGCGCGAGGCAATCGACCAGCCCAGTCGCGGCTATTTCGCGGACCCGGCGAAAGTAATCAGCATAAATTGCGTCGATATCGCCGCCCTCGAATTGCTCGGCGCCAGCCGGGACGCTGTCGAACATCCGATCGGCGCGATTGAGGAAATGGACCGAACCCAAAACAAAGTCGAGTTTAGTCCAATGTCGCTCAATCCATTTCCGGCCGGCAGCTGAGTGAATTGGATCGTTATCGAACTCAATTCCGGAGCGGATTTTGAGATCGGGATTTCTTTCCCGCAGACGATCAATTTCATCAAAATTGATTCCGGCGTGATAACGATCGTGATCGGTGAAGGCGATGTCGCTTAGTCCGAACTCAAGTGCCGCATCCGCCCAAGGTTGAAGAAGCGCTTGGCTGTAAGGCTGCACCCGATGTCCCTGCGGATGCGTGTGGTAATCGGAAAACAGGAGCGATGGATTTGTGCCGCCAGAAACCATTACTCCATTCCTCTTGGCATTAGGGCACAGCCAGGAATTTTTGCCGGATTCGTAACTCCGGGTACGCGGGAAAGAAAGCCTCGGCGACAAAGACTTTATTGGGAGTGAGATCGCGGGTCGCGATCGTTTCGTTGTATTCAACATGCTCCTGCTGATTAATCAAGACTGTGGCAGATTTCTGTGTGATGGCGTGATTGTCAGACCACTTCGTCAGAATATCTCCAGCGGAGTTCCTCAAATAAATCTCGATCCGCTGGTTTGTCGGAAAGTCGAGGCTAACCGGACGCTTGGACAGATTCGTCAACGTCACTTTGATCTCGAGTTGGCGGACCTCTGACAGCTTTACGGTCTGCGGCGCGATCTGAAGGTCGAGCGCGAGGCCACGCAATCTTGGATCTTTGTATTGCGGGACTACCTCGGGAGAAAATGGATGCAGGATGCGGCCCAACCAACTCCGTCTGTGCGGTGTTGGTGTAGGCCCAGCATCCTGACCAAAGGTCCGGCCGATGACTGCGAACAGCACAAGGACCAAAACAACGTCTCGCCTCATGAGCGGGTTAAACAGCAAACGTTGCAAATCCTGTCAAACCCTTTATCAATCCGCATGAAGATTCCCTGGGCGTTTGCGCTTTGCCTGTTTTTCGTGGCACCTCAAGGCGTTGCGAAAAAACAACATTGCATGTTCCGGGCGCACGCACAGGCGAATCCTCAGGATACCGCAGCATTCGCCACATCCATTCACGCACAGCTCTCCGGGAAAGATGTGGCAATCGAAAAGATCCCGCGAATTTCGGAACAGGACGTCGTGGCGTTTTATCCTTATGTGGCTGCGAACGGGACCTACGGCGTGCTGTTTCAACTCGACGAGCACGGGCGGATCGCGCTCGATTCCTTAAGCATTGAGCGCCGGGGCAGTCTGCTTTTTGTGTTCATTAATGGTCGCCATATCACCGAACTCGCAATCGACAGACGTGTTTCTGACGGAAAGATCTACATCGCTTCCGGACTGACTGCGGCGGACATTGACTTGATGAAAAAAGATTGGCGATTAATCGGACAAAAGAAACGTTGAATGATTTCACCCCGAATTAACTGGCGTCTCTTGCGCGGCGACCGCCTGCCAATGTCCGTGGCGGTAAAGCAAGACATCGGTGAATCGAATTCGCATCATGATCCGCCCGTTTTGATCGGAAATCATATTGAGGCCTCGCGCCACCGCTACGTCCTGATAAAACTTGATCTTCACATCTTGAAGCCGTTGCAAGTAGGGAACCGCCTTGCTTAAACCTGCAAGGACTTGCCATTTGTTCCGCTCTTCGCCTTTCCAATTCGAATCGATGAAATCATCGGCCAAGATTCGGTTGAGAGTTGCACGGTCGCGCTCGACCAATGCGCGGAGCCAATCGCGTTCGAACCGAAGAACGGTGCGTTCATCGCGGCCTTGGACAGGTATTTCGCCACCGAATGCCAGCGCCGTGAAAATCGAGAATGCAATCGTCATCCGGCAGAGCATTCCTCGTCGTTCCTTCATAAGGACGCTCGGTTCTCAAACTGAGGGCAGATGAAAATTTGTTTCGCCACCGCGTTTCTGGCATTCCAGTTTGTTCGTTTTACGATGGCGGCGCAAAACCAAATTGTCGATCTTGTCCTGCCCACGGATAACGACGCTCTTTTCTCAGAAGGGGGTCCGGCATTTTATCAATACATCGAGCGCAATTACAAGGGACTGAAATCGACGCCGTGGGAAGGTGGTCAATACGGCTTCCTGCGCGATCCCGTTGAGACGTCGGCAGGCATTGTTTATACGCGCTTTCACGAAGGAATCGACATTCGCGCATTGCGCCGGGATGCGCACGGCGAGCCACTCGATGAGGTGCGCGCCATTGCGGATGGGAAGGTCGTCCACACAAACCCGATGCCGAGCTACTCGAACTATGGGAATTACATCGTAATCGAGCACCGCTGGGATGATTCGAACTACTACAGTTTGTACGGACATTTGAGTTCGATCGCGGTGCACCCCGGTGACGCCGTAAAACGCGGCCAAGCCATCGCCGTCATGGGCTATACGGGGGCCGGATTGAACCAGGCGCGCGCTCATCTCCATTTGGAACTGAACGTGATGCTCAGCCATCAGTTCGAAGCCTGGTACAATGCATTCTTTAAAAATGATCCCAATCACAACGGCATCTACAACGGAATGAATCTCGCGGGTCTCGATATCGCGCGGCTCTATCTCGCACTCCGCAAGAATCCCTCACTCACCATTCCCGAGTTCCTCCGAGAGGAGGAGACATTCTACAAAGTGACCCTGCCCAAATCGCGGCACTTCGAGTTGCCAAAACTTTATCCTTGGATGCTGGCAGCGCAGAACCGGCGCGAGAACTCTTCGTGGGAAGTCTCTTTTGCGCGCTCCGGTCTACCCTTAAAAATAGAACCAAGCGACAAACGCGTGATGCAGCCGGAGCTGAGTTATGTTAAGAAAAGCTCGATCGATTATTCCTATTTGACCCGTGACGAAATTTCCGGCCGCGGCGCAAACGCGCATCTCACAAACTACGGCAAGCAATTAATGCGACTGTTTATTTACCCCGACTGAGTCGTAGCCGCTTCGCCTTGCGTAGCGTTCACATTGCCACGCTGTTTGATGCGCTGCACATTGTGGCAAAGGCTACAGGATTCAGCACGAAGTCGGTACGCGCTGCGCAAGGGCGACTCCATGCGGAATTGCGCCCTGCACAAAGCCGAGACATTCCACGGCGCCACTGGGCTTTCCTGGGAGCGCAATCACGAGGGAAGAATCCACAATTGCTGCCAGGCTGCGCGACAAGATGGAGTTGAGCGTGATTTTCATCGATTCAGCGCGCATCACTTCACCAAAGCCTGGCAGCTCGACGCGCATGATCGCACGAATAGCTTCCGGCGTGACATCGCGCGGTCCAACGCCGGTCCCGCCAGTAGTCAGAATCAAGCCGCAGCCTTGTTGAGAAAAGCACCGAATCGTTTCCTGAATACGTTCCGCGTTGTCTGGAACGCTGGCTTCTGAAAGAACCTGCCAGCCGGCTTTTTGCGCCGCCTCCTTCAATGCTGGTCCGCCAAGATCTTTGTATTCGCCGGAACTGGCGCGATCGGAAACCGTGATAATTCCAACTTGTATCTGCATCTTTGTAGCGGCGTCTCTATGAGCGCCGTGATTCTTCGTTTCGGCGGTCACAGACCGCCGCTACAGCATGTTTTGATTTTTCAACCAAACGCACATCCGAAATCTGCATTTCTTTGTCCACCGCCTTGCACATGTCGTAAATGGTGAGCAACGCCACAGCAACACCCGTTAGGGCTTCCATCTCGACGCCGGTCTGCGCGACCGTTCGCGCAGTGCAGGTTGCTTCGGCGCCCGTCTGCGACATGCCAAGATCGATCTTAACTTCGCTCAACGGCAAAGTGTGGCAAAGTGGAATCAGCAGCGCTGTTTGTTTTGCAGCTTGAATACCGGCAATCCGGGCAGTTGCGAAGACGTTGCCTTTCGCAATTCCGTCAGTGGAAATTAGTTCGAGCGTTTTGCGCTGAAGTTTGATTTCACCTCTCGCGATTGCCGTGCGCACGCTAAGTGGCTTGGCCGAGACATCGACCATTTGCGCGCGGCCGTCGAGGCCAATATGCGTCAGGCGCTTCATCGATCAGCCGCCGATCGCGATCATCTTGCGGTCCGGCTTGTAATTATTGCGAAAGTCGTGTTGCTCAGGCTTTCGATCGACAACATCGAGGAAAAACTGCTTGAGCTCGTCATCACTCGCGCCGCCGCGAAGTGGTTTCATAATATCAAATTCGAGATAGCTGCCGAGGCAAGGACGCAGTTTCCCGTCGCACGTGAGACGAAGTTTGTTACAGCTCTCGCAAAAATGAAGGTTCGTCATCGCGCCAATAAAGCCGACGTGCTGTCGGCGGCCGGGAATCTGGTAATACGTAGCCGGGCCATTCGTTCGAAACTCCGGCGCCGCAATCAAATTGCCATGATGCAATTCGATCGCCCGTTTCGCTTCGAGAATCGATATGAAATTTTTATCGTCCAAAACTTCGTTCGTGCTAACAGGCATCATCTCGATGAAACGCAGGATCAAATTGCGCGCCGCGGCGAATTCTATCAGCGGGATTAATTGATCTTCATTTCGGCCGCGCATCAGGACCGTGTTTAATTTGATCTGATCGAATCCAGCGGCGATCGCCGCGTCAATTCCCGCAAGCACTTGTACGTGCAGATCGCGGCCGGTGACGTCTGAGTAAACCTGCCGATCCAATGTATCGAGAGAGATGTTCACGGATCGGATACCGGCGTCTCGTAAACTGCGCGCCATCGTCACGCCAGGCTCAATGTCACGCGCGAGCAGGGTCCCATTGGTCGAAAGACCGATGTCGCGCACCCCTCGAATTTTCGGGACCTCGCGAACGAGATTGAGCACCCCTCGGCGGGTAAGCGGCTCGCCGCCCGTGATCCTCACCTTCGACACACCGAGTTCGGCTGCGATGCGAATGAGGCGCAGCGTCTCTTCAAAAGTCAGGATTTCCTCGCGTGGCAACCACTCCTGCAGTTCGTGTGGCATGCAATACGTACAGCGCTCATTGCAACGGTCGGTGATCGAGACGCGCAAATAAGAAATTCGATGGCCGTAGCGGTCCTGCATTCGACCACAACGTTATCGGCAACATGGTGTTGAATCAACAGACTGCACGGTTTGACTCACAAATCTTTGACGCTATGATTTTTATCGCATTATGAAGCGTCGATTTTTCTTTCGGGCATCGACGTTCGGCGTGGCAGCCGGCGCTTTAATTCTCACGAGTTGTTCCACTACGGAGACGCGCATTTCGAAACATCCTGAAATTTACCAGAGCCTTCCTCCCCGCGACCAGGCGCTGGTAAGCCAAGGGCAAATTCGCGCGGGGATCTCGCAAAACGCAGTGTGGCTGGCTTGGGGTTCGCCTGATCGGAAAATTGTGGGTAACATGCGCGGTCGGCCGACCGAGACTTGGATTTACATAAATTACACGACATATCCTTACTACGGTCCGGGTCCCTACTACGGTCCCGGTTTCGGGTACGGGTTCGGATTAACGAGCGTCGGTGTGGCCGGGAGTCATCATCATCACGGCGGCCGTACTTTTGTCTTCTTCGGCAGTCCGTTTTACGATCCGTTCTATTATTCGTACATCCCACCAAGCATCCCCTACCCTTACAAGACCGTAACTTTCGCCAATGGCAGAGTAGTGTCCTTCCAGTACCTGGTGCCGCCGTATCGCTAATAAAAAAATTCTGTCGCTTTCTGCCACAGAATTAATCAGAGTCGCGGCACGCCTCGCAAATGGCTTACCGCTCCTTTCGAAAGTTCCTCGGCGCTCTTGAACAAGCGAATGAGTTGAAGTGCGTCACCGTTCCGGTGGACACCAACCTGCTTATTGCGGAATGGGCAGACCGCGAGATGAAGTCACCCGGCGGCGGCAGAGCGCTTTTTTTCGAGCAACCGATTACCGAGGGGAAAAAATCGGAATTCCCACTGGCAATTAACATAATGGGATCCCGCCGGCGGATGGCGCTTGCGCTGCAGGTCGCCGACGTCGGAGACGTCGCGCAGGAAATTCAACTGATTCTGAAAGCAAAACCGCCAACCGATCTGCGGGAAGGTTGGAGTTTGCTCAAACAAGGAATTCATCTGCTGCATGCGCGCCCAAAACACGTTCATGAAGCGCCGTGCCAGGAAATCGTCCATAAGATCGATACCGGAGATAATTTTTCGTTGGGCGATCTACCGATACTGAAATGTTGGCCGAAAGATGGCGGGCGCTTCATTACCTTGGCAAATGTCCACACTCGCGATCCCGAGACGGGCGCGCGAAATGTCGGCATTTATCGCATGCAAATTTACGACGGCCGCACGACCGGCATGCACTGGCAAATTCACAAGGTCGGCGCGCGCCATGGGAAACGTTATTACGAGCGTGGCGAGCGCATGCCGGTGGCAGTGACAATGGGCGGTGATCCCGTTTATACATTCGCCGCAACCGCGCCGCTGCCAGATGGTTTAGATGAGCTCCTGTTTGCGGGCTTTTTGCGGAAGAAATCAATCGAACTCGTTCGCTGTAAAACCGTCGATCTCGATGTGCCAGCGGACGTTGACTTTGTCCTAGAAGGTTATGTTCAACCGGGTGAGATGCGTCCAGAGGGTCCCTTTGGCGATCACACCGGTTTTTACACCGCGATTGAGGATTATCCTGTTTTCCATTTGACCGCGATCACTCATCGCGGTGACGCAGTTTATGCAACAACGATTGTAGGCATCCCGCCCATGGAAGATTATTACATCGGCGACGCCTGTGTGCGGATTTTCCTGCCGGTATTCAAAATGAATTTCCCTGAAATCGTGGACATGGCGCTACCGCCGGAAGGCGTCTTTCACAATCTCGTCTTCGTCAGCATCCGGAAACAGTATCCGTATCAGGCTTTCAAAGTCATGCACGGTCTCTGGGGCATGGGCCAGATGATGTTCAGCAAATATATTGTGGCGGTCGATGAAGATTGCGACGTTCACAATACGAGCGAGGTGCTCTTCCGACTGTGCGCGAATACCGATCCTGCTCGGGACACAACCATCATCAAAAATCCAAGCGACTCACTGGACCACGCGCCGAGCGAACAGAACATTGGCTCACACATGGGATTCGATGCGACGCGCAAATTGCCGGGCGAGAACTATCACCGACCGTGGCCGGAGTTGCTCAAAATGACTGAAGAGGCTCAGGCGCTCGTGGACGCACTTCAAGCGCAAACGCGTTGACCTGTTCTGACGCGAGATTCCAGACTGAGCTGAAAGCCGATTACGGTTTGCGGAAAAGGCGGCCAGTATCGACATCGCGAGTCAGCCCGCCAGGGGGGATTCCGCGAAGGTCGTAGACGCGCCCGGTATAAGGGCTGTAATAAAAACCAGGCGTCCCGGCCCAGCGCGCGACTGGAAAACCACCAGGCGGCGGCGGACCGTAACGCGCAGCCTGATCCTCCTGGATAGCCGCGCCAACCAGGGTGCCTGCCGCTGCGCCTGCGGCTGCGCCAATCGCAGCGCCTTGAACACGACCAGTGGCCGCGCCACCGATGATTGCACCGGTTGCAGCGCCCCATCCAGCGCCCTGACCAACCGGGGTGTCACACGAACTGAGAAGGAAGGAACAAACGGCAATGACGAAAGTAACTGCAGGAATTTTCTCTTTCATACTTTTGCGGCAGCTAGATTTAAACACACGCCTCCGCAAACGGTTGCGCGGTTTTCAAGAAATCGCTGGTATGTGAGATGCCGCTAAGGTCTCACGAAGACTTTGTTGATGTGTGTATCGAGGACATACCCGCCATGTGGGACTTTGGAACAGTCGAACTTCTGGTGCGGCGGATACGGACTGGTAACGATACCAGAGGCTTGATGTGCATCTCGTTCCCCCATCGGGTATCCCGAACTTGGTGGCGGATATTTTTTCTCAGCTTCTGTTTTAGTGATCTGCTTGGCTTCGATCGCCTGGCCGCTTCCACCTGCCGTAGCAGGACCAGTCTGCGCGCAAACAGTTGTGCCTAGGACAAAAAGCCCAAGCACTGCTACTGACATGATTTTCACAGGACTTGTTTTCATATTTCGTTTCTAAGACTTCGCAGCAGAGGAGTCTGACGGATGCGTACTGCATGGAATTCACAGATTTTTCAGTAGCTGTGCCGCGATCCGACCGGCTTTCTCCGTTTTGCTCAGCCGGTATTCTTTTTCGAAAACGCGGAATTTGTCCAGCTCCATTCTTCGCAACAGGCCGCGGTAAACTGAACTCATAATCTGTGCGGGCACCATTGCTCGGCGGTCTTCGAATGGAAGCGCTGCTGTCGCACGGGAGAAAAACCCCCAGGCCCGCGCTGCTTCGAACTTCATTAGGTCAATGAAACGTTCGTTATATTGCCGATCGCGCAGCTCGATTTCCGAGTAATTGAAACGCGCCAGATCCTCCTGCGGGAGATAAATGCGGCCGTCCTGCAGATCTTTCCCAACATCACGAATAATATTCGTCATCTGCAACGCCAACCCAAGCTCAAGCGCATACTCTTTACAGCGCGGATTGCGATATCCAAAAATCTCGATGCTTACGAGGCCAACTGCACTGGCGACCCGATAGCAGTAAACACGGAGTTCCTCGAACGTGGCGTATCGCGAGATGTTCAAGTCCATCTCCACTCCGGCGATAATCTCGTCCAGCATGCCGGGCGGCAGCGAGTATTTGTCGATCAAACTCCGTACTTCGCGAGCAAGCGAGGGCTCATCCGCACTCGCGGCGCGGACCATTTTGCGCCATGCCTCTAGTCGCACTCTTTTTTGCGCGACGTTGAGTTCAGAGGAATCAGCAATATCGTCGATCACGCGGCAAAACGCATAGAAAATAGTGATGTCGCGCTTGCGCTCGCGTCCTAACGAAATAAATGCCAGAGCCAGATTCGATTTGCTCTGGCGCGTAATTCTCGCCGCATTCACGTGCGTCTTCACAGCTTAATACTGAATCCATCTCTCTTGGTTAACGCGACCGGTCTCGCATTGGCGAAACAAACAGACCCATGAGGCTAGGAGCCAGCCGGTGACAATCCCGCGGAGACAAGCGAAGAGGAATTTCCAGATGAAGAGTGCAGCCAACCTGTCTGCGATCGCGCTCCGCACGATGGCGTCGCAAATCATGATGCAAAAAAAATGGATCCCGCAAACGATCAAAAACCACCCGAGACGCCTGCCGTTTTGCCGGACGAATTGGCCGTGCGCGTGAATGGCTCTGCCCAACCTTTCATTATGTAATGCGAGCGAGATTTGAACCGAGCAGAAAGCGATGATTAAACCGCTCATGAACGCGCGCTCCATCGGCAGGTAATCAAGCACACCGGGAATGTTGGTGAAGTAGGCAAGAAGGAGTGGCAGCCGGACGATCAACGCGCTAACAAAGACGACAATACCGGCCCACTTCAGGACATAACTGAAGCGGCGCATGGCGAAGCGGAAGAGTTCTCCTTCTTCAAAACTCACGCCCTTTATCCAAGCCAAACATACAGTGATTAGATACACCTGGATGTAAACCCCGAAGAGGTATTCGAAAATGAATGCGACTGCATCTACCGTGGCCGAAATTCGGAGCAGTCCAGCGGCCGGTACTAGGCCGCCCCACTCCGGTAATCGCCAGAATACAATCGGCTTGAGAAGCGACGCCAAGGCGCTCAGCAACAGAATCAAGTAAATGAAATAACTCCACAAACGATATCGCCTCCGTAAGGCGCGAAGCAATGCGCCGTGCAGCCCACGCCAGTTGATAATCATGAGGACAGCCGCCACGACCGATAGCGGATAGGTGGTAGTCGCGTTATCGAAAATTCCCGCAACCCCTTCGAGAGCAGGCAACGGCGTTTCCCTCCATATCTCCACAAATCGCGGCCAATGCCAGGTCGGTAACGAGGTAATCTGACTTAGATCGAGATCGGCGGAATTTCGGATAGGGGTGAAGGTCACAAATTGGAAAAGGAAGTACGCAAACCCAAGAAGGGCAAAAGTGAGCCAGATGCGTTTATAGCGGCCGACACAGCGGAAACCGTCTCCGAGCGCTTGCCGCACCGGATTAAAAAGCATCACCAGCGCGTATCCACCGCAGAGCCCAAGCAGCGGATATACTCGCGGGAGACTCGAGAGCATGCGGCAGAAATTTCTGTGTCTACCGAATCAAGCCCCAGTGCCGATTGAACGGCCAGTAAACAAAGAGGCCGCGCCCGACAAGGTTCTCCTCCGGCACCGGTCCCCAATAACGGCTATCGTAGCTATTGTAGCTGTTATCCCCCAAGGCAAAATAACCATCCCTTGGCACGGTAAACGAATGATTTGGCGCTCCAAGATAATCATGGCCTACGGCATAACCGCGATACGGAGGCTTCGCGGCCATGACGCGCTCGAATCCAAAGCCTTCCGCTTTATCTCCATTGATAAAAAGAAATGGCGGGTCGATGCGTAAGCGATCCCCTGGCAGGCCGGCCAGCCGTTTGATGTAAAACGGCGACCCGGCTTCCGGATCCTCCCGAATGCCAGGGATATGATTTGTTCGGAAAACGAAAACGTCGCCGCGATGCGGTTTAACGAAGTTGTAACTAAATTTATCAACAAAGACCTGATCGCCTGTATCCACTACGCCCCTCGCAATAATGTCGCCGCTATGATAAGTCCGACCGGGGAACACGCTAAAATCATGAGTGAGCGTCTCGGGTGGCGCGTAGACAAGAAAATTTTGGTGTTCGCAGATCAGCCGTGAAAAGGTAAAGAAGAAGAGAAATTTTTTCGGCTCGATTTCAAAAACCTGATCATCTGCACGCGAGACAACGTTGATGTAATTTCGACCGAGGACAATGAACTCGCTGATCTGCCTCAGAATATTGGGCGCTGGTGCAGTGCTGGAATGGCCGATGATTCCATTTAGAGTCGGTTGCATCGAACCAGTCGGGATTTTGAAGGGTTGCAAAAAATAAGAGCGGATGCCCACCGCCACCACAATCGCCACCAAAATCACCTCACAATTCTCCCGCCAATGCGATTCCCAAGTTACCGGTGTTAGCCTGTGTAGCGTTTTATCGAGCGCATCGGCTGCCTTGTGTGTCTTCTCGTGGTCGCGCCGACGTAAGGCATCGCGGAGGTTTCCTATTCCGGCAACGATTTCTTCACGGTCTGAACCACTGAGCCGATCGTTCTTGTAGCGCAGATACTTGCGGGCATGCCGCAATAGCAGCCTGCTATGCTTAACGTGACGGGGTGTGAACATGACCTAGAAAATGACGAAGCACGAATACAGAATGACAAATGAATGACGAAGCTCGAATGAGCAAAAACTACAATGCGAGATTGCTGCTCTTTCGGATTTAGTCATTCGGATTTCCCTTCGCCATTCGTCATTCGGTATTCGTCATTTCGGTGAACGCAATTTTATCGCAAAGGAAAAGTCATTGCGCTTTTAGCACCTCATAAACGCCTTCCATTGTCCATTGTCATTCCGAGCGGAGCGAAGCGCAGTCGAGGAATCTCTCATCGCAAGAGTCATTGCGCTTTCAATACCTCAATAAACGCCTCCTGAGGAATATTGATCTTCCCGATGCTCTTCATCCGCTTCTTTCCCTCTTTTTGTTTCTCGAGCAATTTTCGCTTGCGGGTAATATCGCCGCCGTAGCATTTCGCGGTTACGTTTTTTCGCAATGCCGAAACACTCTCGCGCGCAATAATTTTCCCACCAATGGCCGCCTGGATTGCCACCTGATAAAGCTGTCGTGGGATTACTTCCTTCAATTTGGCTGCCAGCTGGCGTCCCCTCGCCTCTGCACGGCCTTTATGCACAATGGTCGAAAACGCATCGACCGGCTCACCATTCACGAGCAGATCGAGTTTTACCAATTTCGCCGAGCGATAGCCAGCATGCTCGTAATCCATCGAGCCGTAGCCGCGCGTAATGCTTTTAATCTTGTCATTAAAATCGACGAGAATTTCGTTCAGTGGTAATTCGCAATGCAACATCACGCGACGCGTATCGAGCGACTCCGTGTGTTCCATCTGGCCGCGTTTCTCGAGAATCAATTGCAGGGTGTCGCCGATGTTTTCATTCGGACAAAGCACGTATGCCTTTACAATCGGTTCCCGAATTTCCTGGATCATGCTCGGATTGGGCAAGTGCGCGGGGTTATCGATCAACAGTTTTTCGCCGCGCGTGGTCAACACTTCATAAACGACACTTGGGCTAGTGGCGATGATGTCCATGTTGTATTCGCGCCGGAGCCGTTCCTGGATAATTTCCATGTGAAGCAAACCGAGAAATCCGCAGCGAAATCCAAACCCGAGCGCGACAGAACTCTCTGGCTGATAGACAAACGCAGCATCGTTCAAGCGCAGCTTCCCGATGGCTGCCTTCAAATGTTCGAAGTCGCCGGTGTTAATCGGATAGATCCCGCTGAACACCATCGGGTGAATTTCCTGGAAACCCGAGAGCGGCTCGCGCGCCGGATGGCGCTGGTCTGTGAGGGTGTCGCCGATCTTCATGTCGGCAGTCGTCTTGATGTTTGCGATGAAATAACCGACATCCCCGGGATTTAGTTTCGGCTGGACGAACATTTTTGGGGTAAACACACCCACTTCCTTGATCTCGTATCGCGCGTTGTTGCTCATCAGTGTGATCGCATGATGCGCCTCCATTGTTCCAGAAACCACACGCACGTAGCCGACCACACCGCGGTAAACATCAAACACGGAATCAAAAATCAGAGCGCGCAAGGTCTCATCAGCCGGGTTTTGCGGCGGCGGGATTCGTTTCACGATCGCCTCAAGAATTTGCTCGATGCCGATCCCCATCTTGGCGCTTGCCTCGATTGCTTCCTCCGAAGGGATCGCAAGGATTTCTTCCAGTTGTCGGCGCACCGAGCCGACATCGGCGTTTGGCAGATCGATCTTGTTGATGATCGGGATAATGGCGAGCCCTTGTTTATGCGCGAGATGCACGTTGGCGACCGTTTGCGCCTCAACACCTTGCGCCGCATCTACAACCAAGAGAGCGCCTTCGCATGCGGCGAGACTACGCGAAACTTCGTAGGCAAAATCGACATGCCCCGGAGTATCGAGCAGGTTCAGCCGATACGTTTTGCCCGACTTGCTCGTGTAACGCATCGCCACCGGATGCGCTTTGATCGTGATCCCCCGCTCCCGCTCCAGGTCCATTGAGTCGAGAAGCTGGTCCTGCTTCTCCCGCTCGTGGATCGTTCCTGTGCGCTCGAGCAATCGATCCGACAAAGTCGTCTTGCCGTGATCGATGTGCGCGATGATGCAAAAATTGCGCGTTAACTCAATCGCCATGAGAGCCGCACTATGCGAGTGGGCGGCTAGTGGGTCAATTCACCGTGAGAAGCACTTCCTTATCATTCCTAACGAAGTCAGGCCATCTTTTACTCTACCCGATTAAGAATGAGAAATGTTCTCGACTCTGCTCGACATGCCAGTTCTCAATTCTACATTAGATCGACAATATGCCGAAGTTAGTCATCAGCGGGACTGCGCATGAACTGGTAGAAGATCTGATCACGATCGGGCGCGGCCCGGACAACACTATAATCATTAACGATCCATCGGTCTCGACTTATCACGCGCAGTTACAGCTGGCCGGAGAAACTTACCGGTTGAAGGATCTCGAGTCGACCAATGGCACACGCGTCAACGGCATCCCAGTCACGGAAACGGTGCTCCACCTTGACGACCGGATTCGCTTTGGCGCAGCCGAGGCCCACTACGAACCGGACACGAGCGGATCGCAACCGTTGCCTCAGCTTGGGGAGATCAAAGCCAGAGCAGCGGAATCGAGCGCGGTACCGGTCGATTTTAGCAACGCATCCCCGTTCGCCCGCCAGAAAGGCGAGAAGGACCCCATCCGCACAGCCTTTCTTGTCGGCCTGGCGATTGTGCTGCTCGTATTTCTTGGCAGTATGATCGCAGTGCTCATGATGCACGCGCCCAGCTTGTAGTGCCCGTCTGGACCGTTGCTCGAATTAATGCGACGCTCAGAGAACGCCGCTACAGAAGACATTCCGCAATTGCCAGTCCGCGCAAAGCGCCGGATTTCATTGGCGAGATGTCTCCACCCCACTCGACATGACAAAAGCGCACAGGCGCCTCCTTCTTTTCGACATTGATGGCACGCTCATCCATTCGGGTGGCGCCGGCGTGCACGCGCTTAAATCCGCGTTTAGAGAGCGCTTCGGCATCGCCGATGACCTGCACGACATCGAAATCGCAGGTATGACCGATTCGGGCATCGTCGTCAGCATACTAAACAAGCATAAAATTCCCGCGACGAATGAAAACGTCAGCGCATTTCTGGACAGCTACGTGCATTTTCTTTCACTGGAATTGCCCCGCCGCAAAGGCAAACTGCTTCCCGGCGTGCTCGAGTTGCTTGAGAGACTAAAATCGCGACCGCATCTGGTGCTCGCGCTTCTCACTGGAAATGTATCGCGCGGAGCGCAACTCAAGCTCGAACACTATGGCGTCTGGCACTTTTTTGAGTTCGGCGCCTTTGCCGACGATCATCGGGACCGTAACCGGCTCGGGCCGTTCGCGCGCGCCCGCGCAAAGCAAAAGCATGGCCGCCAATTCTCCGCATCCGAGATCGATGTGATCGGAGATACGCCACGCGATATTGCCTGCGGCCAGGCGCTCGGCGCACGCACGATTGCCGTCGCAACCGGCACGTGGAGTCGCGATCAGCTTGCGAAATATCAGCCGGATTTCCTGATCGATGATCTTTCGAATGTAGGAGGCATAATCGATACGCTCGGATGGTGATTCATTGACGATTGAAGGGTTGAATGGAAAAATCCGCTTCACCCGGCGTTCCGGCGCCCCGTAAAGACCGTCCCAATGTGCTGCCGCTCGAAGGCGAAATCGATCTGCACGTTTCGCCTAGTGTCACCGCGGCGCTCAACGGCATGATTACGAAAAAACCGAAGCAGTTAGTGGTCGATCTTTCCCGCGTGACTTACATCGACAGCGCAGGACTGGCGACATTTATCGAAGCAATGCAAAAGGTTGAAGCCTACGGCGGCAAATTCGCGCTGTCTGGCTTACAGGAAACGGTGCGCTCGATTTTCGAAATCTCGCGGCTCGATCAGGTATTTCAGATTTTCCCGGACGTGGATGCCGCACTGGCCGCAACCTGAATCAGGATCTCTAAAGTTTGCGCAACATTCGCTGAAATGTCGAACTGCGCCGCGCGCTGCATGTTTGTCGATCTGGCGGCAGCACGCAGTGCTGCATCCGACCAGAAGCAGATAGCGTCGCGCAAGTCCCCTACGTTGTTCGCCGAATCGACGATTGATCCGTGAACCCTGTCAGCAATAATTTCACTAAAGCCATTGCTGCGAGTCGTGATTACCGGAAGGCCGCAAGCAAGTGCTTCCAAGCAGGCATTAGAAAATGGATCGTAAATCGTCGGTAGAATGAAAATGTCCGCCACCGCGTAAATGCGGACAAGATCGGCAATCTCACCAAGAAACTGGACGCGCTTTGATTTGTAAAAGCGTTGGTGTCCCCGACCGGCGACGAGCAAACGCATTTTGCGATTGTGACAAAGGGCCATCGCTGCGATCGCGAACCGCAAGCCCTTGCGTTCCCAACCTGAACCTACAAAAAGAAGTGCAATTTCATGTGGCTTTAATTTCAACTCATCACGGAATTTTTCGCGAAGCTCCGGATTGAACCGAAAATGCTCGAGTGGAATGCCGTTCCGCACGATGTCGATCTTCTCCGCGGGATAGCCATAGAAATCGACAATCTCGCTTTTGACCATCTGCGAATTGACAATGACGTGCTCGGCGCCGCGATCTGCGAAGAGAGCTTTTTCGAGCTGCAGAATGTCGCGATGCTTGCGATTCAGCCCTCGAACAAATCGTTTCAGCGGCATTTCAAATTTTCTTCTCCGAGTCAACCAGCCCCGATGGACACCATCACCTGCACGATAAACGTCGCAATTCCAGACACGCTCAAGGCTCATCAAGACGTTGCAGCGAATCTGCGGCCGCATTTGTTCCAAGTCGTTGGCAAACCCCATTACTGATCTTGACTGCAAGCGGTGGATTGCTCCAAATGGCCACTCATGTTGCGGCCATTCGTTCGTCGTAATGAGTTGCGCACCATGTCCGGCTTCGAGTAGTCGTCGCGCAAGCCGTTTTAAGTACGCTTCCGCGCCGCCGGTCTGCGAATAACCGCGGCGGACAAAACCGATGCTTAGTGTTTTTGTCATATCGACCGGAACCTTAAAATGCCTCCTGTCATTTCGACTGGAGGGGAGTGCCGTTGGAAGATGTTCCAGTGTTTAAAGGAAAGGCTGCGTCGCAAACGAAACAATGATCCCGCAGCAGCGGGAGACTTCGCTGAACATGACACAGAACGACACTTTACTTGCTTCACGTTCGCCAGAATAGTTGTAACCCGATGCCTGGTGAAACCTTAAACGCTCCTCCACCATTACGGCCTGCCTCACCCGCCCCGCGTACCTTGCCGAAACACTTACTCTACTCGATCTTCGCGCGCATCGGTGGTTCGGGTCTGGACACCGACGCATTTGAAACCTTGCGCGCGTCGTATCGAGGGGGATTTCTGGGAAAAGCAATCGCCTATGACAACCGGCAGAAGGAAATTCCCGGTTCGCTGATCCATTCTCTACGCTGGCATCCGGTGCGTCTCATCTCATTCTTTGATCGGCCTTACTATTATGGCGCGAAAAAAAAATATCTTGATTGGATCGCGTCACGGCACCTCGCGACCGGACGTTACGATTTCTTTCACAGTTGGTCGGGCGACTGTTTGCGCTCGCTTCAAGTAGCGAACCAACGCCGCATCCCTTCAATCCTCGAGATTCCAACCTGGCATCGCGATGGCGGAAAAGCGAAAGCTGATCGGCCGGAAATTGCTAAATCGACAAGTAGCGCTTGGGGGTTTAAAAACTGGAAGGCTAGATTATTGCTTGAGCGAAAGCGTTTCGTCGAAGAATACAAACTGGCGGATTTGCTGCTCGTTCTATCGGAGACAGCAGCCGACACCTTTCGCGCACGCGGTTTCCCGGAGGAGAAGCTATTTTACCTGCCTCGAGGAGTGAACGTGGAGCGCTTCAAGCCGGGTCAGCGTCCGGCGAAATTCCGTGCGGTTTTTGCCGGCGCGTTGATTAAACGCAAGGGTATTCAACATGTGCTCGAAGCATGGCATCGCCTGAATCTGCCGGAGGCCGAATTGTGGCTCGTCGGTTATGTCCACGAGGAAGCGAAGCCGCATCTCAAGCAATTCTGGCGCGATAACATTCGCGTTGTGGGATTTGTGTCTGATCCGGAGAATTATCTCAGCCAAGGCACGGTCCATGTTTTTCCGTCGCACTGGGAAGGCAGCGCCAAGGTTACCTATGAGGCGGCCGCCTGCGGTCTCCCGCAGATCACCACGCGCGAGGCGGGCGATGTAGTGCGCGATAGCGTGGAGGGAATAATCGTAAGACCGGGGGATGTTGAGGCAATCGTCGCAGCGCTCGAGCATCTACATCGGCATCCTGAAGTCGTCGAGCAGATGGGTAGTGCAGGGAGGCGCCGCGTAGTTGAAAATTTCACCTGGGACCATTTTCGGGCGCGACTGCTTGACGCTTACGAAATGGCCATGCGAATGGCGCGATAACTCTATAGCGGCGGTCTCTGACTGCCGGGCCGAAAATAATCCGGTGGCCAGAGACTGCCCCTACAGTTGCTCAGCGTGAATATTTTGCTCCTTCAACTCAAGCGGATCGGTGATCTGATTCTGACGATCCCAGCTATCGAGACTTTGCGCCGGAATTTTCCGGCCGCGCGGGTAACGCTCGTTGTTTCCAGTGAATGCGCTGCCTTGCTGCCGGCCGTCTCCAATGTCGACCGAATCTTGCTAGCGCGACGTAATTTGCGCGACCTCACCCTGTTTCTTGCCGTCGCCGGTCAGAAATTTGATTGCTGCGTCGATTTCACACGGAACGATCGCTCTGCATTTCTTGCGTTTTTGTCGGGCGCGCGAAGACGCATCGTGTCTTACCGGGTACGCGATCAGTCGAGAAGGCGGGCCCGCGTTTACAATGATTTTGTAACGGTCCGCATGCGGGACATGCACACCGTCGATTATCATCTCGCTTTACTTGGGCCGCTCGGTCTCAGCGATGTGTCCCACGCGCTGCACCTGGAATTGTCACGAACAGCATACGAAAAAGCGAATGCGCTTCGGCGCGATTGGAAGATCACTAAACCCTATGTCATTTTTCATCCGGGATCCGCGCGTCGGGAAAAATTTTGGGAGCCGCAGCGCTGGTCCGACGCAATTGATCATGTTCGATCCAATTCGCGGATTAGTGCCGTGCTCACTGGAGGGGCTTCGAGGGTCGAACAGGAACATCTTCGTGAGATCAAGAGCAAAACGCTGCAGCCAGTCGCCGATCTTTCCGAAAAAACAGATTTGCTCACCCTGGCTGCGCTGATTGGACAGGCCCGTCTCCTTGTTACGGTCGATTCCGCTCCCATGCATCTCGCGGCAGCGACGCAGACACCGCAAGTAATTCTTTTCGGCCCGACGAATCCATTTCACTGGCGACCTCGAGAGAGCCCTGCACTGATCTTGCAAGGAGAATCCACAGCCCCATTGACTGAGTTTTCGGCTGTGCGACCACGTCTACCAATGGGCCAAATCTCGACGGATGCGGTGATCGGTGCTATGGATTCGCTGCTGTCGTCTCATGCGGCGGCACAAAGTTCATGAGCAAGAGCAAAACCACCAAAAAAAAGCTGTCATTCTGGCAGACCATTCGGGCGGTCTCGGGTCCATACCGGCGGCTTTATGGTTACGTCAAGCCGTACAAGGTGCGCTTTATACTGGGACTGTCGTTGGGTTTTGCCTTCGGCCTGGTCAATTCGCTCCTCCCGCTGGTCGTCGCCCGGGTGACAAGTACTATCTTCCACGGAGCTGCTCCCAGCCCGATGGCCTTGCGCTCGAATCTTGAAGCCCTGAACGCCGGCCCGAAAATTAATTCGATCGTTCTTATCTGTCTCGCTATACCGGCCATCATGACGGTACGGAGCCTCTGCTCGTTCGGAAATTCCTACTACATGCAGTGGGTGAGCAACAAGGTCGTCACTGATATTCGCACCCAGCTTTTCAGTAAGATGGTTCGGCATTCAATGGACTTCTTTAACAAGATGCGCTCAGGGTTTTTGATGTCGCGTATCACCAACGACACACGGGCCATGCAAATGGCATTGACCAGCGTCAGCAGCGATCTTTTTAAGCAACCAGTCGCGGTCATTGGCGGAATTACTGTCCTCCTCCTGATGGATTGGAAATTCACCGTGGTGACACTAATTCTTTTCCCGGCCTGTTTGCTGCCGCTTAAAATTTATGGCCGCCGCGCGCGAAAGGCGGTGCAAAGCGAACAGGAAGGTATGGGCGAAATGGTCGTGACGATGCAGGAAACATTCGCTGGTATTCGCGTCATCAAGTCGTTTGCGCGTGAGGCGCACCAGGAAAAGGCGTTCAAGCGCAGCAACCAAATGCAGTTCTCACAGATGATGCGCATAATCAGGTCGATGGAAGCGGTCGGCCCGCTGGTTGAAACGATCGCGGCCATCGGAGTGGGTATGGCGTTGCTTTACGTTTACGCGACGAATCTGAGTGCCGGCCGGTTTTTCGGGCTGATCTCAGGAATTTTCATTCTCTACGACCCGATTAAAACGCTCAGCAAGATCCATATCGTCATGCAGCGATCGATCGCCGCGACTACGCAGATTTTCTCGATCCTTGATTCCGATCCGACCGTGCGAGACGCGCCAAACGCCGCCGTGTTGACTTCTTCGCAAGGGAGAATTGATTTTGAAAATGTAATGTTTCGCTATGCGGGCACCGTTATCAATGCGGTCAGCAACATCAATTTACGCGTCGAGCCCGGCAAAACCTACGCACTTGTGGGTGCGAGCGGCGCGGGCAAAAGCACCATTCTCTCACTGATCTTGCGCTTGTACGATCCAGCTTCCGGGGCAGTGAAAATCGATGGCCGAGATTTGCGCTCCGTCACTCAACAATCGCTGCGAGAGCAGATCGGCCTCGTCACTCAAGAGACATTTTTATTTCACGACACGATTTTCAGAAATATCCAGTTCGGACGACTCGATGCCAAGCCGGAAGAAATTTATGAAGCGGCTCACACCGCATTCGCGCACGATTTCATTATGGCGCAGCCGAAGGGCTATGAGACGCTGATTGGCGACAAAGGATGTCTCCTCTCCGGTGGCCAGCAGCAGCGCCTCGCGATTGCGCGCGCTGTCCTGAAGAATGCGCCGATCCTTCTGCTCGATGAGGCGACATCATCACTCGATTCCGAATCAGAAAGGCAAATTCAAAAGGCGCTCGAAAAACTCGCCGCCGGGCGCACTGTAATCGCAATTGCCCATCGGCTCTCCACAGTTTTATCGGCCGACCAAATCGTGGTGATGGATTGCGGCCGCATCAAGGAAATCGGCACACACTCCGAGCTGCTGGAGAAGTCCGGCTACTATCGCCGCTTGTACGACCACCAATTCAATCGTATTCAGGAAGAAAGCGCAGCCGAGCATGGTGTCCTCGTGGAAGAGCTTGTCTAAACCTTTACCAGATTCGATTTTAGTTCCCACGTAGGATCGAAGATGGCGCCACGTAATTGTATTTTGGATCCACGATTGGAAGGATTGCCCAATCGAGGTGTTAGAACTGTCAAAGATTGTTAAAAACCAAGACAGGGCTTAGAAATTGCGTTCGCTTACGATAGCGCGCGACAAATTAGCCTCTGCACCAATGCCGTTCAATATCGACCTACACACGCATTCTTTTTTTTCCGGGGACGGTATTTCCAGCCCGGAAGACTTGATTGCCGCCGCGCGCGCCAAAGGCTTGCACGGGATCGCCATCACTGATCACAACACGTGTGATGCGATCAATTATCTGCTCGAAAAAGGCTTGATGCGCTTGGACGGTTTGCCCGCCGATGATTTTCTCGTTCTCCCCGGCGTCGAGGTGACAACCGCCGATGGTCACCTTCTTTGCATCGGAGCGGAGCTTCCGTATTTGAAAGGAAAACCAGCCCGCAAAGTATGCGACATCATTCACGAACGCGGCGGGCTGGCGATTCCGCCGCATCCCTACGATCTGTTTCGCGCGGGAATCCGTCTCTCCACACTGGAAACGCTGTCCATTGATGCCATAGAAGTGTTCAATGCCGCGACCACGTTGCGCCGTTATAACCGTTACGCCTTCAAGTATGCGCAGATTCGCGGTTTGCCCATGACCGCCGCCAGCGATGCACATCACGCCGCCGCGGTCGGGACTGCTTACACGATTGTGAACACTGACGATTTTTCCGTGAAAGGCATTCTCGCGCAGATCCTCAAAAGCAATGAACTGAACCAGAAATATCAGACGCCGCGCGATAGTCTCCGCAAAACCTGGAACAACTGGCTGCGGCTCCGGCGCCGTAAAAGAATTCCCGAGCTAGCCGCCAAAGATCGCAACGGCGGTTTCTAAAAGAGGGTTTATCGTCCACATATTTCGCAGCTTTCCACGAATTACCGAGACGATAGATAACTCATCTTAAAAATCTGCGGTAATCTCTGCATAATCTGCGGATCGTGCTTTTTCGATCTTTACTTGGTCTCGATTCCAACCGCGTTTGAATGATCACACATTCGAGGAAACGCGAGAAGTCGGCGATTGATCCGTTCTCGTAATCGAGAATAAAATCGTCCGCATTGATGCGACACACTGCGGACGGTAAACGCTTCAGAATGGCGAGGCCCAGTTCAACCGGCGCACCATACGGTCCGTGGCTAGTCGGTCTCGGCGCCGCACTCTGGGGCACTGAAAGCGCGTGGCGCATCCCGCTCAACGCGCTGTTTGACGCCAAAGTGATCGTCTTTTGGGAGCACGTGCTCATCCTGATCTTGTTTCTGCCGATTCTGATCTCGCGCTTGGGCGAGATTCCTAGAATCCACGCGCGCACTTGGGGCTATCTGCTTTTCTCCGGGTTCGCCGGCTCGGCCGTCGGTACAATCTTCTTCACGCTCGCATTGAAATACGGGAACCCGACCGTCGTGAACGTCATTCTGAATATTCAGCCTGTTATTTCAACAATGGCTGCATTCCTGATCTTCGGCGACCGGCTTGCCACTCGTTTTTTTCTCTACGCCAGCATCGCGATCCTTGCCGGGATTTTCGTTTCGGTTGCACATCCGGCGTTGATCGGCGTCTCGTTTGAGCGCGCCGGGCTGAGCAAAGGCACAGGCTTCGCGCTCATTTGCGCGCTCTTCTGGGGTCTCTCGACCGTCGCAGGTCGCGGCGTCATGATTGGGATGTCGCTTCGGCTCGCCTCAAGTCTGCGCATCGTCGTCGGGCTCATCTGTATGACGCTGATCCTTTTCGCTTATGGCAAACTGCATGGCGCGGCGCTCTGGCCGGTGGCCGCGCAGGCGCATGCCACAAAGGCAATCGTCCTGCTGCTTCTGCTTGCATCGGTTTCAGGCGGCCTTCCGCTCTTGATATATTTCCAAGGACTGCACCTCACAAGAGCATCAACAGCGGGTTACTTCGAGATGATGCAGACGCTTGCCGCCGTATGTATCACGTGGGGCTTCTTTCACGCGAGCCTTCACCCCCACCAGGTCGTTGCGGCGCTCATCCTCATCGCAGCGGTAGCTATGGTACACCACGTACAACAACATATCGGGCTCTCGTAGCGAGTGCCCGATTCGCTGCGGGATCGCAGTAAGATACCTCGTCCTACAGCTTCGCGGGCACTTTCCGCGGCTTCTTTGCGCGAGACGTTTTCTCGGCGAATTCGAAGCCGATCTTTCCATTTTCGAATTTTAAGTGCGCGGAGAACGGCCGTCCCCTTTTCGAAATAAACCTTGGCAACAGATCAGTCTTGCCGGTCGTCATCAGTTTTTGCGCCTGTTCTTTTGGAATGGCGCGATGCAAAATCGTTTTGCTTAAACGGAAGGTGCACTTCTTCGGGGCAATGGTCGCGCGTTCGCAGATGTAGGCATTCTCCACCTCGAAAACCTGGCCCTCGTTGCAAACGGGACAGATGCCGATCGACTCGTGTCGTGAGGCATCGATCCTTTCCGGTGCGCCATTTCCGCCGTCGCCGAAATCGAATTCCTGTTTGAAATCTTCGCTCAGTTTTACGGTTGCGTTGAAGCGGCGTCCCATTTTGCTGCGGAATCCTTCGAGGGGACCAACGCGTCCTTGTGTGAGAAGTTGCTCAACTTCTTCGGTCTCAAATAGCCGGCCCGCCATTGTTTTCCAAATAATCAAGCCACACGACCGGCATTTAAAGGTCCGGTAATCTTCGTCGAACGGGCCGGCACCGCACTTCGGACATTTCACTTCCAGCGTTTCGAAGTCGCCACTGACGCTGTCACCTTCGAAGTTCTTTGTCTTTTCGACAATCTCGCGAGTGAATTGCCTGATCTGCGCCATGAATTCCTTGCGTTTCATCGCACCTTTGGCCATGCGCTTGAGCTTGTATTCCCACTCACCGGTCATTTCTGGAGAACAAAGCTCGGTCACCCCGATGCCACGCAACAATGTGATCAAGGCCGTGCCCTTTGCCGTCGCGATCAGGTCGCGAACCTGTCGAATGACGTAACCTTGTGAAATCAGACCCTCGATGATCGCCGCGCGGGTGGCGGGCGTACCAAGACCTTTCTCCCGCATGGCGTCGCGCAGTTCTTCGTCTTCGACCAACTTGCCCGCGCCTTCCATCGCAGAGAGCAGGGTCGCTTCGTTGAAACGCGCAGGTGGTTTCGTTTCGCTTTGCGCTACATCGACGTCGAGAACTTTCGCTCGCTCGTTGTCGGAGATTGCGACAAGTGATTGTCCGCCCTGGTCGTCAGTGGGTGCTTCGCGCCCATAAACCTCGAGCCAACCGGGCTCCTTCATAATTTTGCCTTCGCTCTTGAATGCATCCTTTTCGACGCGCGTGATGCGAGTGGTCACTTCAAATTGCGCTGCCGGGAAAAAGATGGCGATGAAACGGCGCACAATCATGTCGTAGATTTTTGCCTGCGCTTCATCGAGTCCATGCGGCGCCTGCCCACTCGGAACAATCGCAAAGTGATCGGAGATCTTTGCGTTATTGAAAATCCGCTTGGACGGTTTGACCCAACCATTATCCAGTGCTTTGCGCGCAAATTGATTGTCGATTTTGCTCAATGTCGATCGCACAGTCGGGAGATAGTCTTCAGGCAGATAGCGGGAATCAGTGCGCGGATATGTGATCACCTTGAAACGCTCGTAAAGTTGCTGCGCGATTTGCAGCGTGCGTTTTGCGCTGAACCCGCGAGCGTTCGCTTCCCGCTGCAAACTAGTGAGATCGTAGAGCAGTGGCGACGCTTGTGTTGTCGGTTTGCGTTCTTCAGTCGCGATTCCCGTTTTACCGAGAGAACGGTTCTTAATTTCGTCCGCAGCTATTTTGTCCCAAATCCGCTCGGCGCGCGCCTCTTCGTCGCCATTCTTCGCAAAATCTTCGCGAAACCATCGCCCTCGGTAGGCGCCGGCTTTAACTTCAAAATCGGCGAAGACCTCGAAGAATGTGCGCGGTTTGAAATCGTGAATCTTTTGCTCTCGCTCCGTCAGGATCGCGAGGGTGGGGGTTTGCACCCGACCAACCGGCGTCAATTGAAATCCGCCGGTTTTGTTGTTGAACGCGGTCATGGCGCGAGTGCCGTTTATTCCAACCAGCCAGTCACTTTCCGATCGACAGACCGCCGCCTTCGCCAGCGGAATCATTTCTTCATTTGAGCGCAGATGTTGAAAGGCAGACCGGATCGATTCGGCGATCATTGATTGCAACCACAAACGTTCGATCGGTTTTTTGCTACCGCTCAGCTTTACGAGATACCGGAAGATGAGCTCGCCTTCGCGCCCGGCATCGCAGGCATTAATTAAAAGATCCACATCTTTCCTTTGAATCAAGCGTTTGAGGGCGGTGAAGCGTGCCTTCGTTTTCTCAATCGGCTTCAGCTCAAACTCATCTGGAATGATCGGGAGGTTCGCGAAGCTCCATTTGCCTCGTTTGACATCCAATTCGCTCGGCAGAGCGAGTTCGACCAGATGCCCGATTGCAGACGCAATGATGTAGCGATCATTTTCAAAATGGTCGCCCTCCTTTTTAAAGTCACCGAGCGCGCGAGCGAGGTCGCTTGCGACGCTGGGTTTCTCGGCAATGACAAGTGTCTTGGACATTTGGAGATGCAACCGAAGCTTAGCTTAGCGCCAATTGCAAACTGCAAGAGGAAGACGCGGGCGAAGCCTAACCCAGTTTTACAAAGTATTTGCCGGGCAACTGCTTAACGAGCCGCTTCAGTTCGAGCCGGAGAAGAGTAGAAGAGACGATGGCGCTTGGCAAATCGCATTTGACAGCAATTTGATCGATCGGCGTCTCGGACGCATCGATCGCGTTATAGACGCGGCGTTCCTCCTCCGAAAGCGGCGGCAACGGCCGCAACGCAGCTTCCGGTGACGGTTTTGTCTCGGGAAGAAGAATTTGCAAGTCATCCAGAACGTCGCTCGCGTCCATGACCAGCTTCGCGCCTTGCTGGATAAGGCGATTCGATCCCATCGCGCTCGGCGCGTTGATGTGGCCAGGCACTGCGTAGACCGAGCGGCCCTGTTCCAGCGCCTGCGCTGCCGTGATGAGCGCACCGCTGTTCAACCCCGCTTCGACTACGAGAATGCCGTGGCTCCAACCAGAAATGATCCGATTGCGCATCGGGAAAGTTTGACGGTCTGGTTCAATCGCCATCGAGAATTCGGATACGATTGCGCCGTTTCCGGCGCGGATTTTGTCGGCCAAAGCAGCATTCTCGGGCGGATACAATTTGGCTAATCCCGAGCCAATCACCGCGATTGTGCGTCCCTTTGCAGCTAGCGCCCCCTGATGAGCGGCCGTGTCGATGCCGCGCGCAAGACCGCTGATCACAGTCAATCCCGCATAGGCAAGCTGATAAGCCAGTTTCTTCGCCGACTCCATACCGTAATGTGTAGTGCGGCGTGCGCCGATAATGCCGATGGCGTGATGGTCGCGCTCTTCCAGTTCGCCCCAAACGTAAAGCACAATTGGCGGCGCATGAATTTCCCGAAGCGACTTGGGATAGGAAGGGGATTCCTGCGTGATGACCGTCGCGCCAAATTCACGAACGCGCCCAAGCTCCGCGGCTAGATCGACTGTTGACTGCCAGTTGCTGATTTGATCGGCGACTTCGCCGCCGATTCCTTCAACTTTTCGAAGGTCATTGCGTTTCGCGGCGAGGATTTGTTGCGGCTCTTTAAAAACCTGCAGCAACTTCCGCAACCGCACCGGTCCAACGGTCGGCAGCATATTGAGCGCGATGCAAGCTTCGGTCGCGTTCATATGCAGAGCTAGTGCGAGCGTCCCCGGTTGCGACTCTATCTAAACCGCAAGCCAGAGGCTCGCGCCACGCTAAAAGGGAATTTCGTCGTCGTCTGGCTCGGCTGGCGCAGGTGATTTGGGCGGGGGCGCGCTGGTTTTGGTAGCCGGGCCTGTTTGTCGATCGTTTCCCGTGGTCTCGGCGGCAGCGCCGGCGCCAGCCGGCCGGCTGCCTAGCAACTGCATGCTCTCGCCCACCACTCGCAGCCTGGTTCGTTTTTGCCCAGTCTGCTTGTCATCCCACGTGTCCATTTGCAGGCGGCCTTCGATGAAGACCGGTCTGCCTTTTTTTAAATATTCTCCGGCGATCTCTGCTAGGCGCGCCCAGAGGACAACATCGACATAGGTAACTTCCTCGCGTTTTTCTCCGCTATCGGTTGTGTAAATGCGATTCACAGCGACGCCGAGATCGCAGACCGCGCTGCCCTTGGGCGTGTAGCGCACCTCCGGGTCGCGGGTGAGGTTCCCGAGCAGGATGACTTTGTTGAAGCTGGCCATACCCCCGGTTATACCGAAATTATTTTGCCTTCGCCAACTTTTTCAGTGGCTTCTCTCTCTTTTCGGTGAGGCGTTGGTAGTTCTGGAGATAAATCTCCGGATCGAGGTTAAATTTCGAGCGCAATTTCCCAATCAGCTGAGGATCGGCACTGAAGACAAAGTTCACATAGTATCCAGCATCGAGCGGCCCGGCCACATACGAAAACTGGCGCTTGTCCATTTTTTGCACGTGTTCGATTTGCGCGCCTTCTTTTTGAAAGTCGGATTCCAATCGATCGATGATCTCTTTGATGGTGTCTTCTTTCCCCTGTGAGTTCAACACGAGCAGCGCTTCATAACGGTTCTTCATGATTCTTCAGTCTTGTTGAACGTGTTCATCGCGGAATTGAGCCCATTGTCAATCGCGCATTTCGCAGCCTGCACTGCGCGATCGATTGTCGATCTAACGGTCGGCTTTTCCTCTTCAAAGAACCGGCTCAATACATAATCAACCGATCCTTCGTGGGGTGCCTCGCCGATACCAATGCGCAAGCGCGGGATCTCCTCGGTGCCGAATTGCATAATGATTGATTCAAGACCGTTGTGGCTGCCCGATCCACCGCGGCTTCGCAACCGGAGGCGGCCAAGCGGCAGAGCAAGATCGTCGAGCACGACGAGAATTTCGCGCGGCTCGATTTCATAAAACTGCGTGATGGTCAAAAGTGGGTAGCCGCTCCGATTCATGAAGCTCATCGGCTTCACCAGAAGCACAGCACCGCATTTCGCCGACAACGCATCCCACTTTGTCGATTTCTCCCACGTCGATCCAAACTGCGCTGCAAATTGATCGACAACCATGAACCCGATGTTGTGACGCGTGGCAGCGTATTCCGGGCCGGGATTTCCAAGACCGGCGACCAACCGAATTGGTTTTTCTTTCACGGCCGCGAAATCGGAAATGGATTACTTCTTTTGCTCTTTTTCCTTGGGAATCTTTTCTTTTGCAGCCGCGGGAGCGGCCGCTTCGCCTTCTTCCTTCTTCTCGGTGATAACTTCCGGTCCCGCAGCAGCAGCTTCGGCTTCGGCGACAACGGGCTCTTCTTCGACAACCGGCGCCAGGACAGAAAATGCCGTCAAGTCGACTGGCACCTTTGCTGTGACTCCCGAAGGAAGTTGAATGTCGCGAACGTGAATGGAATCGCCGATGTTCAACTGCGAGATGTCCACGGTAATCCGATCGGGCAAATCCCGCGGCAGACATTCAATTGTGAGCGCGCGCAAGCTCTGTTCGAGCAAGCCCCCGAAGTTTTTGACGCCATTGGCGGTGCCGATCGGCTCGAGGGGAACCTCCGCTTGAATTGTCTCGTCCATCGAGATGGCGTGAAAATCGACATGACGAATGTCGCCACCTACGGGTGAGTGTTGCACTTCCTGAACAAGAGCTGTGCGACTGGATTTTTCGCCGGCGATCTCAAGCTCTACTAAAACGTTTTCTCCAGAAGCGTGGCTCATCATTGTGTTAATGTCTCGGGCGGCGACTTGCAATGGCTGCGCCTTATCTTTACCGCCGTAAATGACGGCTGGGATAATTCCGCGCGCCTTCAACTTGCGCACGGCGGAGCGTCCCACGCTCGTCCGCAGCTCTGCTTTTAATTTAACTTGTTTTGCCATTTGGTCCGTTCTCGATGTTGAACAGCGACGAGACGGACTCGTCGTTATGAATCCGCTTTATGCCTTCCCCGAGAAGCTCGGAGACGCATAGCACCGTCGTCTTAAATCCTTCTACGGTGCGCACAGGCGTGCTGTTGGTCGTTACTAGTTCCGCGATTTTCGATTTTTGCAAGCGTTGGATCGCCATATCGACAAGCACAGCGTGCGAAACCCCCGCGTAAATCTTCAAGGCGCCGCGTTTCTTTAGGAGTTCAGCCGCGGAGGTCAATGTGCCTGCCGTCTCGGTAAGATCGTCGATTAGGAGCACGTCGTGGTCTTCCACCTCACCGATCAGGTACAATGCCTCGGTCTCGGTGGCGCTGCGGCGTTCCTTTGCCACAATTGCGAGATTTGCGCCGAGTGCTTCTGCGTACGCCGAAGCCATTTTGAGTCCACCGAGGTCGGGAGAAACCACCACCGTTTTTCTCGTTAGCTGTTGTCGCAGATATTTAATCAACACCGGGAGGGAATAGAGGTGATCGACGGGAATGTCGAAGAAACCCTGCACCTGCTGTGCATGGAGGTCCATCGTCAGCACGCGGCTTACGCCAGCGGCATGCAGCAGGTTCGCGACGAGTTTCGCCGTAATCGGCACGCGTGGCTGGTCCTTACGGTCCTGACGCGCGTATCCAAAAAAAGGAATAACCGCCGTGATCCGATCCGCACTGGCGCGCCGCGCGGCGTCCACCATGATGAGCAACTCCATCAGGTGTTCGTTAGTAGGCGGGCAGGTCGGTTGAATGATGAAAACATCATGGCCGCGAATGTTTTCCTCGATCTTGACGTACGTCTCGCCATCGGGAAACGAACTGATTGTTGCCTGACCAAGCGGTACCCCGATGTATTTGCAAATACGCTCGGCCAACTCCCGGTTGGCGGAGCCGCTGAAAACCTTCAATTCTGGCTGAAGTGCGAACATGGAGGAAAGGGCGGTAAGTTAGGCGTACGAGATCGGCCTTGGCAATGTTCAAAACTTGCCAACGGCGATTTCTTTCGCGAATAATCTTATGCTCTGGATTTCCAAGATGAATGCTGACACCATCCGAGTCGAACGTCCCACGACGAACTCAAAGCTCTTCGCGCATACGCGTTGGGATGCTATTCCTGCGCTCGCCGGCCTTTTTCATCTCGCATATTTCCTGGCGCTATTCTTTCTCTACCCCCGTGCACCGCTTTGGGTAATGCTGATTCTCGGATTCATTTACTCATTGATGGTCAACGCGAACATCAATGGTATCGGCCACAATTTCATTCACAACCCCTTCTTCCGCTCAACATTGCTTAACCGTTTGTTTGGAGTCACTCAGTCGATCGCGTGTTGCTTCTCCCAGACCTTCTACGATGCCGTCCATATGCAGCATCACAAAGGGAATGCCGACCGGCCGGATGAAAAGGGAGAGACGATTGATTGGATTTCCATTTACAAACACGGTCACGATGGTGAACCGGAAAGTCCGTGGAGTTATGTTTTACTCAGTTTCTTCCGCGACGATATCGGCGCGATTCGGAGGGAACTGCGTAAACGTGGCAAGAAGGAATTAATCTGGGGAAATATTGAGCTGGCCGCTTTCGCGACCACGCTCTTTGTGATGTTCCTGTTTAACTGGCGCTACGTGATCTTCTATTTCCTGCCGTTTTTCTATCTTGGCCACTGCTTCAGTTACTTGAACGGTTATTATCGCCATTATGGGGCGAATCCTGACAAACCGATCGCCTGGGGTGTGAGCAGTTATGGCAAAATCTACAACTGGCTCTTCTTCTACAACGGGTATCATGCCGAGCACCACTTCCGGCCAAAAGTTCACTGGACAAAAATGGAGGCATTTCGGCATCAGATCACCGATCTGCAAAAACGGGAAGGCGTTCGCACAATCAAACGCGCACACATGCTCGGCTTTCTGGATTCTAGTCTGCCAAAGCGGAAGACAGGCGTCACGCCTGTCACGGCAGACACGCCCCTGGCATGTCGCAACGAATCGATAGGCTAGGAAGCCTGTCTGCCGTAACAGTCGAGGACGGCTATGTTCCAAAACTTGCGCGGAGTTTCTCTTTTTTCGCTGCGCAGTCTTCCTGCAGCCGCCGAATCTCCGAGGCGAGCTGTTTCTCGAGTGACTCCGCTTCCTCGGAATTGCCGGCATTTTGTGCTTTGCGAATCTGATCTTTCAAGAAAACTTCCTTTTCGGCGATCTTCGCCCGATAAGTGGAATCGACTTCCGCGATTTCCTTTTTCTGGGCTTCGGTGAGCGAAATTGACGGCGACGCTTTCTCAAGCCGTTCCATCGCCAGTTCGTAGGCTGATTTCATTTTTGCATCCTCCTGTTCGCGCTCGCAATCGAACTCAAAAACCGTCGCGGATTGCGTTCGCGAAATCAATTCCTAAGTTAGTTTCTCGATGTCTTCACGAATTCAACTTCTCAGTCTGGATTTCGACGGGACGCTCGTTTCGCGCGTTGGCGAACCGGTTCTCGATGCGCAGTGCATGGAACTGATTCGCGAATTGCAAGACGCTGGCGCGGTCTGGGCAATTAATACTGGCCGCTCTGTCGATCTGCTCGAATCTGGTTTGACGGATTTCTCATTCCCGATCCGCCCAGACTTCATCCTCACGACCGAACGTGACGTTTTTCGTCCCGCGCGAAATGGAGACAAATGGGAAGCGTTCGGCGATTGGAACGAACGCTGTGCGCGCGATCACGGCGAGTTATTCAGCGCGGCAGAACCGATCCTGGCCGACGTGGTGGACTTCGTGACGCAAAAAACAAAAGCCCGTCTCATTTACAATTCGGAAGGTCTTGAAGGCTTGGTGGCAGAGAATGACGGGGAAATGAACCGGATTACCCAATTTATCGAGCAAGCGGGAGCCAAGCACCCGAAGCTGGATTACCAACGAAACACGGTTTATCTGCGATTTTGCCATGCCGACTACCACAAAGGAGCGTCGCTCGCTGAGCTCGCGCGCTTAATCAAAGTCCAGCGCGAAAACATCTTCGCGGCGGGAGACCATCACAATGACGTCTCGATGTTGGATGGAAAATTCGCTGCCATGCCGTCGTGTCCGGCAAATGCGATTGCGGAAGTGAAAACCGCTGTCCGCGCGGCTGGCGGTTACGTCGCCGAGAACCCGCATGGCGCGGGTGTTTACGAGGCTCTGATGCATTTCCTAAACGGCGCGTTAAAGCGTTGAAGCGTTCAACCGTTCAAGCGGCGCGGCGGTTTTGCTTCCGCTTCAACCCTTCAACGCTTTAACGTTACCCGCCGTCGCCAACGCCAGCTGCGCATTGGCCTCAAATTTTCCGGCAAAGCGATTGGTCATGTAAGTCAAAAGCAGCACCCAAAAGGAGAGCGCGAGTCCGAACAGCGGAAATTGGAGCGCGAGGGGTAACGAATAGATGATCGCCATGAGCGGAATCCAGACCGCCCACGTGGCCAGCAGCGTCGGAATGATTTTGTCGCGGTAATGTCTCCACGTGAAAAGGTCGCAAGCGGGCCCCATCGAAATACCGCTGTTCTTCCACTCGTAAGCGAGCACGCCGAACGGGGCAGCGAAAAATGGATTGTAACCGAATTGATCGACACAAATTTTAGCGCAAACGACCGGCAGCGTCACTACGTCGCCGAGCCAGGCCGCTTCGCTTCGGTACAAAAGATCGACAAGTGAACCATCAAATCCCCAGACCGGAACCGTAAAAAGCAAATTGCGAAGGTTCCGCGAATTTGGGCGTCCGCATTGAAAGAAAAGAATTAAAAAGATTTCCGGAATCAGCGCGCCGGCGGTGATTGACGCGGCGATAACAAAGACCAAGCCATGCGTACGCTTGTAATCGGCTAGTTGATTCAACGCCGAAAATGCCGCGTGATTTGTGTAATAAGCGATCAACAACGCAAGCATTATCCCTTGAATGATGAGCGCCGGGACCGCATTCGCACGTGCAGCTTCCCAACCGATCATGAGCGGGGTCCGCGATTTCTGCATCGACGCAGATACTTCTCCGCGTCCCGAGGCGATCAAGCAAAATCCCGCAGCTGACCGAAGCAGCCGATTATGAAACAAAGTTCCGGTCGCGACCGTCGTAGATTACCAATGAACGGTCGCGCTCGATCCGGCTGCCCCGGGAGTAAGAGATCCCTCGTCAGAAACTCTTTCGCCCGGGACAGTGGCTCCTGATTGCAAACTGGGCTGCCCCGTAATCCCTTCGTCGCGGGAGGCGCAGGCGGAGATCAGAGAAGCGACTGCCAAAAGCAATACAACGGAAGTCGCGAGGCGTTTCATCGGGGAAACTTAACCTCCATTTTGGTTATCTCTAGCTCAAATTGCCTTCGTCTGACCGCGAGAGCTTGCTAACTAAATTGCCCTTGTTTGATGTCGGTTCGGCTGCTCGGTAAGTTTCACCGTGGCGAACGCGGCGAAAATCGATATCAAATCTCTCCTGTTTAACGAGATCCAAGAGGAGCTCTGCGAACAGGGACAGCCCTCTTATCGCGCCGGGCAAATCACAGACTGGCTTTACACAAAGCGAGTGGAGTCCTTTGAAAGGATGACTGATCTCCCGGACCAACTGCGGACACGCTTGGCAAAGCACTTCGCTTTCGATCGATTGGAGGTCGTGCGTGTTCTCGGTTCGCGCGACACGACGCGAAAATTTCTTTTTCGTTTAGCGGACGGGGATCTGATCGAATCAGTTTTAATTCCGGCGTCACCCGCCCTTTATGGCGCAAAGTCGGATCGTAGAACAATCTGCATTTCGACCCAGGTCGGTTGCGCTTACGGATGCAAATTTTGCGCGAGCGGCTTGGAGGGGTTCTCTCGAAATCTGCGCACGAGCGAAATCGTCGATCAGATCTTGGTGGTCGAGCGCGACACCGCCGAGAAGATCGACAACGTCGTTTTCATGGGAATGGGCGAACCGCTCGCAAACTTGCAGAACGTGATGCGCGCGATTCAAATTATCAACGCGCCGTGGGGTCTCAGTATCGGCGCGCGGCACATCACCGTTTCGACAAGTGGTCTTGCCCCGCAAATTCGTAAACTGGCCGATGAGCCGCTGCAAATTCGTCTCGCAATCTCTCTGCACGGCGCGACGGACAAAGTGCGCAATCAAATCATGCCGATCAATCGCCGTTACAACATCGAGACCTTGCTTTCAGCTTGCGACTACTATGCTGCGCGCAAAAAGCAGCGGCTCACGTTCGAATACATCTTGATCGCGGGCGTGAACGACTCCGACGAGCAAGCACGTCTTCTTTCTCGCCATGCGTGCCGCCTCTCTGCAAAAGTAAATCTCATCCCCTACAATTCAGTCGAAGGTTTGCTGTGGTCACGGCCGTCGCGCAATCGACAGGAAAAGTTCTTGTCAATCTTACGCGCGCACGGAGTTGCCGCGACACTGCGCCGTGAGAAAGGCCACGATATCGAGGCAGCCTGCGGGCAATTGCGGTTGCAAAGCAAACGGGAGGACCGGCAGTAGACGATTACTGCACAGCCGCGGTCATGCAAAAGTGCTGAGAGCCTCGTGCACGCCGGCGATCGCCATCCCACCTTCGCCAACAGCAGCGGCGCAACGCTTCACCGATCCGGAGCGCACATCGCCCGCCGCAAAAATACCTGGGCAGCTTGTCTCCAGCGGACTCGGCGGACGTTTGCTCTCCGTCCATGCTGGCGCATGGGCAACTGCGGATCCGGTCTTAATAAAGCCTTTCTCATCGCGTTCGATCTCGCGCGGCAGCCAATCTGTGCAGGGCGTCGCACCAATCATGGAAAAGACCGCTGGCGTTTGCGCCACACGGCGCTCGCGCGTCTCCGTATTCTCCAACTCGACCGCTTCGAGCATTTTGTTACCGCCCATTCTTCGAATCTCAGTGTGGCGCAAGAGCTCGATGCTTTGGTGCACCAGCACACGCCGCGAGAGATAGCTCGACATGCTTTTTGAAACGTCGTCGCCGCGAATGACCAGCAACACTTTCGCCGCTCCTTCCGCGAGAAACATGGCGGCCTGTCCAGCCGAATTGCCGCCGCCGGCGACGATGACTGTTTGTCCGCGGCAGAGCTGACCTTCGAGAGCAGTTGCGGCATAATAAACGCCCGAGCTCTCGAACTGCTCGCGACCGTCTGCATCCAATCGCCGGTAATCTGCACCAGTCGCAATGAGGAGACATTTCGCTCGCAGGGTGCAAAGGCAACCCTCGACTTGAAGGCTCGCGCGATATTCCTCGCCGTCGTGATAATCGAGCGAAAGTGCCTGCGCTGGCGTGGGAAATTTTGCGCCGAACCGGTAGGCCTGAAGCTGCGCGCGATAAGTCAAATCGCCCCTGCTGATTCCAGTTGGAAAGCCGAAAAAGTTTTCGATCAAAGAAGAGGAACCAGCCTGTCCTCCGGGCGCGTAACTTTCCAGAACCACCGTATTCAATCCTTCCGACGCCGCGTAAACCGCTGCCGCAAGGCCTGCCGGACCCGCGCCGACAATGGTCAAGTCGCAGGTAATTTCGCTTTCGCCCTCGTGCGCTAACGGCCGAAGCAAACCAGCAACTTGTGCAACTTCGCGCAAAGATGGCCGGCGCAGTGGGGCGCCGGTCGCAGTGATGAGCGCGCGCAGATCGCGAGTCGTTAGATGGAGCCGACTGCAAAGCTACTGGCCCTGCGAACTCTCAAATTCGATGAGGCGATGCGGGATATGATTCTTGTCGAGAAAATCATGGAGCTGATGTCCCTCCCGCGTACGACCCAACGCGATGACGCGCAGCCCAGCGAACTCGCGGTCGCGCCGAAGTCGCCGCCGGCGCATGATAACTGCGCTGACAATAGGCTCACCCAAACTAGGCAGTTCGGCGAGCGCGCGCCGGACTTCGACCGCCGGAACTTCCAGAATTTCGGCCTCTTCAGACTTCACACGCGAAGTGGCCAGCACGGAGGTCCCTTGTAACATCGCAACGTCACCGATGAAATCGCGCTCCCTGCCAGTGGCGAGAATTTGTTCCCTGCCTTCACGCGCTTCGAAGACTTCGATTTCGCCGCGCAGGATAACTGTTAGACCGAGATCGCGCTGCCCCGCTTTGAAAACGAACTCGCCACGTCTCAGCGTGCGTCGCTTTCCCAAAGGCTCGAGCAGCCCAAGTTGGCGATCATCGAGTTTCGGAAAGGCGATGCTCTCCGTATCGCGGTAAAACTGCTCGTCTTTATCTTCTTCAGTCATCACATCGATTGCGTGGACAAATCCTCGAGCGGTCGAATGGTCAGGGTGTAGTTTACGCGAAAACCTACGACTCGGTCAAAACGACGGCGACGGGCCGCAAAAACGATCGTTAGTCGGTGCGAAACCTTTTGCGCGCGAAGAGAAGCTAACGTTTAGTCAAACATGGCCGGCTACGAGGGTGGGTCCGAACACATGTGGGATGAGTACGACTGGGAGCGTTTTCTCCAACAGCAGGATCAGAAAACCGAAAAGTACATGCAATTGCTGGAAACATACCTTGATGATCCGCAGCGCGACGAAATCATTGCTCGTGAAATGGGTTGGACCCAATTGTTGGACGCGAAGGATTGGAGCGCGGAGGTCGACGCGCTGCTCGACGAAGATGTCGCCGACGAGGACGATTTCGGCACGGAGAAGGCAGCTAGATTAGGCGAGACGTTTGAGGAGCATAGCCTGTATCGCGCCGCCTTTGCCCTGACGATTTGGATCGACCAGCTGTTCGATCAAAGCGCGCTGCTTCAAAACGAACCGATAGCGGTGAGGCTGGCGACGCATTCTGCACTAGCTAGCGCCAAGCTGGCCGCGGCCTTGAGCGGCGACAATTTCGATGAAATCGGGATGACGATCGCGTACTTAAAGCGCGCCTTGAAGGCGATCACGATTTCGATGGACGCGGCGGCGCAACTTCGAAAGCTTTCGGATCTGATTAGCCCGGCCCAGCATGCGGTGCTGCAACAGCGGCTCTTTCAGGTGCGCGATGGCATTATCACCCTGATGGGTGAATATCGTAGCGAATGGCGTCGCCGTTTCGGCTCCGAAGGCTTTCGGAGTTGAATGAAATAGGGCCGGTTCCGTCCAATCATGCAAACGGAAGCGACTCTGGCTCAGGCCGATGTGTCGGAATTGGACTTGGTGAAACGATGCCAGGCCGGTGACACCGAAGCATTCGACGAGCTGGTAACTCGTTACCGGACACGAATTTTCGGCATGATTTATAACATGGTCCATAGTGAGCAGGATGCCTGGGACCTGGCTCAGGATAGCTTTGTGAAAGCGTGGAAATCGATTAAACGTTTTCGCGGGCACTCATCGTTTTACACTTGGATTTATCGGATCGTCATGAACGTGACGATCGATTGGTTGCGGAAAAAGCAGGTAAAGGGCGGGAGCGAGTTCGACGACGCCATCCACTTAAAGGAAATCGACCCGGCATCCAAAACGCTGCCGAAAGCGGATGCATTGCCTTACGAGAAAATGGAGCAGAGCGAGATCCGGGGGAGGATCGACAACGCAATTGCCCAGCTGTCGCCCGAGCATCGTGCCGTCATTTTGATGAAGGAAATTGAAGAAATGCAATATCACGAAATTGCAGAAATGCTCGGCTGCTCGATCGGCACAGTGATGTCTCGCCTGTTTTATGCGCGTAAGAAACTGCAAAATTTGCTGAGGGATGTTTATGAGAACATTTGAAGAAAAGTGGACTGCATGGCTGGACGGCGAGCTCAGCGGAAAGGAGCTAACCGAATTCGAAGCTTCGCTTCCGGACAAGCCTGCCGCTGAAGCCGAGAAAGCAGACGCGAAAAAACTTGGCGCTCTTTTGAAACGGGAAATCGGCGCGCGCGATCTGGCGAATGAGGAATTCTTCAGCCATCAACTGCGCGAGAGAATCGCACAAGACAGTAGCAGGCCATCTCGGGAGAGCGATAGCGAGATTTCCACGTGGTGGACGATTCGCCGGCTGCTGTGGACGGGAACCGCGTCGCTCGCTGTCTTTTTGGTTTTTGCGATTTTCGTCATGCGCGACAAGAACCCGGCTGAACCGTCACAATATCTCACGGAAATTCTAAACGCGCGCGTTGATCCGGTCGTAAGCCCAAATGCGACTATTTCGATGTTCGAGGCAAAAGAAGACCGCGTAACGGTTCTCTGGACGGAGGGATTACAGTCGCTGCCGGCCGATTACGCGGCGAAATAACTGCTCATGGGTCGGTCGCTCGCGCTTGTCGTCGCTGTTAGCGCGCTGCTTATGAGCGCATCACCAAAGTTGCAGGGCGCGGAGACAGTTTGGAGCGGACTCGTTATCGCCGAAAATGTCGCGCAACCGCAACCGATTCCGTCAGAATTGACTCGGATCGAGGGGTCCCTGAAGAAACTTTTTGGTTACAATCAATTTCAAGTCATTGGCCAGTCGCGCAAGACACTCAAGACCGGCCAGGAAGATTGGCTCGCAACCAGTAAATTTTTTGGGTTGCATGTGGATGCGCGTGGTGAGAGCGAAGCCGGTTACGTTTTAAACTTGAAACTTTACAAGGAGAAAGAGCTCCTGCTCGAGACTGACGCGAAATTAAGTAAGCGCAGCCCGCTCGTGATCAAAGGTCCGCAGATCGGAAGTGGGCAATTACTGTTGGTGCTCGTTGTGCAGTGAATGCTAGGTCCCTGTAGAGGCAGGCGTGTCGGCTGCTTCACAAAGGTTGCAGATGCAATCTTCGGCACAGGTTGTTTAGTGCGGAAAATGCGCACGCCGCTTCTTTTTTTCATTAGTCTATTTTTCATTATGCTCCGCCCCACCATACATGCAGAAAAACCGTTCGAGTTCTCAGCTACGCCGGGAAAACTGCCGAAAGAGGTCATCCCATTAGAATATTGCGTCCGGATTGTCCCAGACATCGACAGGTTTACGTTCACTGGAACCGAAACGGTCAAACTGAGCGTTCGCAGCCCGGTTCGTCAGCTTGTGCTGAATACGCTCGACCTTAAAATCACAGACGCGTCTCTCGATAGCAAGGCGTTGCCCGACTCCGCAATTACGATCGACAAGAAGAACGAACTGCTCACCCTGGCGCTGCCATCAGACGTTGCAACTGGCGACCACACGCTCGCGCTGAGCTTTGCGGGCAAGATCAATCAACAAGGGCAGGGACTATTTTACATGCCTTACCAGGAGCAAGGCAGTGGGGCGAAAAAGGTCATGCTTGGAACGCAATTTGAAGCCACCGATGCTCGCCGATTTTTTCCTTGCTGGGACGAACCGGTTTTTCGTGCGCATTTTCAACTGACGACAGTTGTGCCGGAAAACTGGCTCGCCGTCTCGAACATGCCGATCGAGAGCGAGAAAGCAGCGACTGGCGGAAAGGAAGTGCACTTTGCCGCGACTCCGCCGATGTCGAGTTATCTCAATGTGTTCGTCGCAGGCGAACTCGATCTCATCGAATCGCGAAGTGGACCTACACAGCTTCGCGTGATCGCAACGAAAGGCAAAGCGGAAATGGGCCGCTACGCGCTCGAGGCAACGGCGCAGATTCTGAAATATTACAACGATTATTTCGGTGTGCCCTATCCCTTCCCGAAGCTTGATCAAATCGCTCTTCCCGGCGGGTTTGGCGGCGCGATGGAAAACTGGGGCGGAATTACCTATTTCGAGTCGGCACTTCTTTTTGATCCGAAAAATTCCTCTGCGGAGACAAAGCAAAACATCTATGAGGTGCTCGCGCACGAGATGGCGCATCAATGGTTTGGCGACCTCGTGACGATGGCTTGGTGGGACAACTTGTGGCTCAATGAAGGGTTCGCTTCCTGGATGGGCACGAAGTGCAGCGCGCATTTCAATCCGCAATGGGAGGTCTGGCTGCGAAGAAATCTTCCGCGCGATCCTACGCGACGTGTCGGTATCGCTAAGGAGCAGGCGATGGAAGGTGACGCAAGATCGACAACCCATCCGATTCAGCAGCCCATCGCGACCGAGGCTGAAGCCAACAGCGCTTTCGATGATATCACCTACAAAAAGGGCCAGTCATTTTTGCGAATGCTGGAGAGCTTTCTAGGCGAAGATGTTTTCCGCGAGGGAATTCGCCAGTATATCGCCAAGCACAAATATTCGAACTCCACGACTGCAGACTTGTGGGACGCGCTTTCGGAAGCGTCAAAGAAACCTGTGGGGGAAATCGCTGCCGGTTGGACGGAACAGCCAGGTTTTCCGGTCGTGAAAGTTAAGCGAGAAGAAGATGGCAAGGTCTCGCTTAAGCAGGAACGTTTCACGGTCAATTTCAAGAACGCGGCGCCGCTCGAGTGGAAAATCCCACTAACTTATTTGATTGTTGGCGGAGTTCCCGGGACTTTGCTAATGACCGGCAAGACGGACAAACTGCAAAACATTCCCGCAGATCGAGCCCTCAAATTAAACGTAAATGGTGCTGGAAATTATCGCGTCGAATACGACGAATCCTCATGGAATTTATTGCTTCAGGCTCTGCCGAATCTGGGGGTTGAAGATCGCGTAAACCTACTGAGCGATGCATGGGCACTTGTCCAAGCCAATCGCGCGCCGGTCTCACTGTATTTCGGATTGGTGGCAAAATTGCCTGCATCGACCGAGCTCGCGGAGCGTGAGCAGCTCATCAACGTGCTGGATTTTGTTAACCAGCTCCTCATCGGCAGCCCGGAACGGGAGAAATTTCAGAGTTACGCGCGATCACTCTTGCGTCCCACGTTTGAGACGCTTGGCTGGGAGCCAAAGGCGGGCGAACCGCCTTCCGCCGGAAACTTGCGTGCGAGCTTGGTGACAGCGCTGGGAGATTTTGACGATCAAGAAATTATTGCGGGCTGTCGTGAACGTTTTGCGAAATATCTCACAGGTCCGCACTCGCTCGCACCCGATCTGCGTCCGGCAGTTTTCGCAATAGTAGGCCGCTACGCCGACGACAAGACTTGGAACCAGCTTCACGAGCTTGGTTTGAAGACGACAAGCGTCGAAGAAACGCAAAATTATTACAACGCGCTGGCTGGCGCGATCGATTCCAAACTGGTGAAGAGAACGCTTCCCATTGCGCTTACCGATGAGCTGCCAACCAGCCGTGCAATATTTCTTGTTTCGAAGGTCGCGCATGATAGCGATCACCCGGACATGGCGTGGGCTTTTGCGAAGGCGAATATGAAAGCGTTGCTCGCCAAGACCGATGCACTCGGAGCGAATAGGTATGCGCCCAGTCTGTTCACCTTCTTCTCGGAAGATTCGCGCGCGACTGAGCTGAAGACGTACGCACATACCAATTTACCCGCGGAAAGTGCGCCGGAAGTCGCCAAAGCAGTGGATGAAATTCAATTCCGCTCGGAGTTCAAAGCGCGTCTCGCGGGGCAATTGAGCGCCTGGATTGATAATCAAGGCAAAACAGCGGTAAGCATGCGAAACGGTTTTTGAGGGCGGGTTGTTCTGACGATAGCCCAGCGTTTTTGGCGCTGGGCTATTATGTATAAAGACAAATCTCGGTCTCTGCTGATTCCGCATTATCCACGTTAACTCCTATTGCGCCTGTTCGTTCTGGGGCGTGACCCACAGGCGCATCGGAATCATGGATGACTCGACAAAACCATGTCGCCGGAAAAATTCCTGCGCGACGTTTTCCGGTCGATCGGTCAACAATGTGATGCGGAGAAAATTCTTCTGCTTCGCGAAATCGATCGCGTGTTGCAGGAGTTTTGAACCATAGCCGTGGCCTTGGTACTCTTTGTGGATCACCAGGTCCTCAAGCAAAATGACGAAACCGCCCTCGGCCGTGCTGATAGTAAAAAGCAAGTTGATCATTCCCACAATGGCGCCGTCGCGCCGGAGCACGAAAACGCGCCCGCGGCTTGGTTGTTCGAAAATCAACCGCAAACCATGAAGCTGTTTTTGCTTGTCCGGGCGAAAGTCGCCTTCCTGAGTAAACAACTCGCCGAGCATTTCGGACAATTCATCCAAGTCGGCCTCGGTTGCCGGCTCGATTACGACATTTTCACTCATTGTTTGTACCGCTTATTTCAAAAAATGGAGACGCTGGCAATCTCCGAATAGAGATCGACAATCACGTCACGGTGATCAATTGACAATGCTGCTCTCGTTCCTAGTGTAACCGCTCTCAAATCGCGTCGAAGCTATTTTTCGGTTTTATGAAACGCACATACCAGCCATCGAAGCGAACACGCAAGCACCAGCATGGATTTCGCGCCCGCATGAAGACGAAAGGCGGCCGGGCCGTATTAGCACGCCGACGCCGGCGTGGCCGCAAGCGCTTGCTTCCAAAAGGCGTCGAGAGGCATTACGCGCGGCATACTCAGGCGTAACTGCGCGTTGCGAACGCACGATCTGGACGGAAATTTTGTGCGTCGGCGTGCGGTTTTCCTAGGAATCGAAGGTCGAGAATCTAAATTCTGGAAATTGCAAACGCACCGTTAGTTCAATTGGCAGAGCAAGTGACTCTTAACCACAGTTGTAACGGTGCAACGATGGGACGTAAGCGAAAACGGCACCGATCCAATGGCGTCCCAAAAACGAGACGACCAGTTCCCAATCACGGAACAACTACGGCGCGTCTTTCTCACGAATTGCATCGCAATAATTTTATGATGAGTAACTTACGGCGGACGCTCATTTCATGGCATGCGGGGTGCATAGACCGTTGGTGTTAACAAAACTAATATTATGAACAACCAATTCGAATCAACTTACGCTCTCTTAGTACGCTCCGAAGAAAAGGGCCGTGGCATTCTTGAGACTCTAGTTTACGTGATTTTCCTTCTCGGTGTCGTTTTGTCGATCTGGCAGTTCGCGCAGACTCCAGTGAAAATCTCTGCACCCGGACTTGAGCCATGCGTAGCTTGCCACACTACTACAACGCAGCTCCGTGCAGGGAGCTGATACGGTCAGCTGAATTAAAGCGACTGAGCCGGTCCTAACATCATTGTCGTGAATGAAATTTATTACGCGATTCGGCAGTTTGTAAGAAATCCCAGCTTTACACTCATCGCGATCTTCGCGCTTGCGTTGGGGATTGGCGCCAATACGGCGATCTTCAGCGTCGTCAACGCGATGCTGTTGAGGCCGCTGCCTTATCCCGATCAAGATAAACTGATCGTGCTGCGGGAGCGTTCGAATACGTTTGAGCGGGGCGCTGTTGGCTATATGAACTGGCTCGATTGGCGCGCGGCGCAGCGAAGCTTCACCGATGTTGCACTTGTTAGGCGTGAAGGATTTAACTTTTCAGTCAGCGGCGGCGGCGGCGCGCCCGAACGCGTCCGCGGACTGCGCGCCAGTTCGGGTTTTCTTTCGGTACTGGGACTAAAACCGCGGATCGGCCGCGACCTCACTGCTGCCGAAGATGTCACAGGCGCTCCGAATGTTGCGTTGATCAGCGAAAATTTGTGGCATCAGAGTTTCGGCGGTTCTCCGTCGGTGCTCGGGCGCCGTGCCATGATCGACGGACTATTACGCGAAATCGTCGGCGTGTTCCCGGTGGAGCTCCAGTTCGGCCGAGATCCAGACGTAATACTGCCGTTAAGCGAGATCGTGAAAGATCCGGGCATGCAGAGCCGAGACAATCACCAGGCCTTCTGGGGTGTCGGTCGCCTTAAACCTGGAGTGACGCTCGCACAGGCGACCAGCGATCTCAACGCAATCGCCATCGATCTTGAGAAAAAATATCCTGATACCAATACAGGCCGCCGCGTTACAATGCGCACCCTGTTTGAGACTACTGTGGGCGATTACCGCGCCAGCTTAAACCTGTTACTCGCGGCCGTCGGCTGCGTGCTCTTAATTGCTTGTGCGAACGTTGCGAACCTGCAGCTTGCCCGGGCGCTGGCCCGTGGGAAAGAAATGGCCGTGCGAGCCGCGCTTGGGGCAAGTCGTTGGGCGCTCGCGCGACAACTATTTGTCGAAACCACGTTGCTGGCGGTTATCGGCGCAGCCGTCGGAGTTTTGTTTGCGCTTTGGAGCATGGACGCAATTCTCGCGCTGACGCCGCCAAGCGTACCACGATTTCATCAAGCGAATATCGATGTGGGTGTGCTGATCTTTACCGCCTTCGCGGCGTTGTCGGCGGGAGTTCTCGTCGGGGTCTGGCCAGCGTGGCGAATTTCGCACGCCGCTTCTATCTCGCTCGCGTTGCACGAAGGGGGCGGCCGCGCATCGAGCGATGGCGCGGGAAGACAGCGCATGCGGTCCAGCTTGGTGATTACGCAAGTTGCACTCGCAATCATCTTACTCGCCAGCTCCGGACTGACGTTGAAGAGTTTTTGGCATGCGCAGAACGCTCCGCTCGGGTTCGATCCGCACGGCGTCGTGAACATTACGATTTCGTTGTCCGACGCAAAGTACAGGAAGGATGAACAGAAGAACGCGTTCTGGACGCAGTTGCTCGAGCGCGTGCAGAGGCCATTCTGCGCGGTCGTAGTTTCGGAGCGGAGGACCCGCCTGGTGCAAAAAGACATCCACGCTCGATCATTATCGATGAATCATTCGCGCAGAGATATTTCGCGGGGAAGGATCCAATCGGGCAGCATATCGACGACAACGAGACGCTCGATAAAACCGCACCTCCGATGACGATTGTCGGAGTCGTGCCGCGAACACGAAATGAAGCGCCAGGTGAATTCAACACTGAAGCGGTGCATATGGTAGAGGAATACTTATTGGCGTCGCAGGACCCACAGAGCTCAAATAATCTGCACATTCGCACGAACCTGCGCGACATCGGACCGCTTGTTGCTGCGGTGAAGCGCGAAGTACACGCGCTCGATCCGGATCAGCCGATCGGGCAGGTTTCAACTATGGACGAGAGCATCGCGTCCAGCCTCGTCACGCGCCGGCTCACGATGGTGTTGTTAAGCGCATTCGCTGTCCTCGCGCTTGTGCTGGCCTCTGTTGGCCTTTATGGCGTGATGGCACTTACCGTCACTCAACGCACCCGTGAACTTGGCATCCGAATGGCACTCGGCGCCGCGCGACCGAGCATTTTTCGGCTAGTGCTGGCACATGGTATGTCGCTGATGGGAGTAGGGACGGTATTGGGCCTCATCGGCGCGCTGGCTGTGGGCCGCGCGTTGATGTCGCTGCTCTATAATGTGGGAGCGTTTGACGCCGGCGCTGTTATCACTGCAGTGCTCGCACTTTTAGCGGTCGCGCTCTTGGCCTGCTGCCTTCCTGCGCGGCGCGCCACGAAGGTCGATCCAATCGTCGCCTTGCGCGCCGAATAATCGCTATGAACAACATTCGCTACGCTCTGCGATCACTTGTTAAGCAACCGCTGTTGACCGGGATTGTAATTCTCACTTTCGCGCTCGGGATCGGGGCAAACACCGCGGTCTTCACGGTTTTGAATGCGGTTATCTTGCGGCCGTTACCGTTCAAGCAGCCGCAGAATCTCGTGGCTTTGGGCGAATATGACCTCCGCGAGAAAGCCGACCCTGGAACGAACATTAATTCAATTTCTTATCCGGACTTTGTCGATTGGCGCGCGGAAAACCGCGTATTCGACAGCGTCGCTGTTTACACAAATCAAAGCGTCACGACACTCACGAATGGAAAGGAGGCCGCGCATGTCCAGGGCGAGGCCGTTTCGACCAATCTGTTTTCTTTACTCGGTGTTCAACCGATGCTCGGACGCACATTTTCGCCTAACGAAGATGGGCCTGGAAATCACGTTGTCATTTTGAGTCACGGTTTGTGGCAACAGCGGTTTGGCGGCAATCCAAACATCATTGGCCAATCTCTGACGCTCGACGGCCAGCAATTTCAAGTAATCGGCATTATGCCTCCGCGATTTTCTTTTCCCATTAGCGCGGTCTCACCCGAGCTCTGGGTCACAATGTCGATCTTGCGCGAGTCGAAAGACGGCTCGCAACCGATGACCGAGCAGCGCGGCAACGATTTTCTCGGATGCATCGCGCGATTGAAACCGAACATCTCGTTGCAACAGGCGCAGGCGAACATCAACACGATCAGCGCAGCTCTGCGCCAGCAATATCCCGATTCGAACACAAATGTCGGCGCGAAAGTTTTGCCGCAGTTAAATGCGATGATTGGCGGAACGCGCTCGGCATTGTTCATGTTATGCGCGATGGCTGGTTGTGTTCTGCTGGTCGCGTGCGTGAATGTGGCGAACCTGCTGCTGGCTCGTTCGCTCTCCCGCAATAAAGAGATCAGTATCCGGGCCGCGCTCGGCGCCGGACGCTGGCACATTATTAAACAATTGCTTAGCGAGAGCATTCTGCTCGGCGCGCTCGGCGGTTTCGCCGGATTTCTCGTCGCGATCTGGAGCATCGATGCGCTGAAATCTTTTTTACCATCGAGCATTCCGCGCATCGATGAAGTGTCGCCGGATGTGCGTGTGCTCGCGTTTACTGCGCTCGTTAGTTTGGGCGTTGGAATTGTTGCCGGTTTGCTGCCGGCATGCCGGGCATCGCATACAAATCTGGCCGGTTCTCTAAATGAAAGCTCGCGCGGCTCAAGCGAAGGCGCGCGCGGTCGCCGCACACGCTCTGCGCTCGTAGTCGTCGAGATCGTGCTTGCTCTTGTCCTGCTCGCGAGCGCGGTATTACTCGTCGAAAGTTTCGTTCGTTTGCAAAACGTTCGGCCCGGCTTCGATCCGGCAGATGTGATGACCGCGCGAGTTGCGTTGCCGGACGCAATTTATGGCAAGCCGCAGCAAGCAGCGGAGTTTTACAGGAAGCTGCTGGTGCGCATTTCGACTTTGCCGGGTGTCAACGCGGCCGCGGCAGCGTGGTGGGTGCCGCTGAGCGGAAGCGAAATCACCTTCAACTTCGATGTCGAAGAACGTCCGCTGCCAAAAGGTCAACAGCCACTCGCGCAGGTCAACGCGGTCACGGCTGACTATTTCAAGACAATCCGCGTTTCATTGTTGCGGGGTCGCGTCTTCACCGAGCGAGATAACCAAACCGCACCGCCGGTGGCGATCGTTTCCGAAAGTTTCGCCAAGAAGTTTTTTCCGACCGAAGATCCGATTGGCAAACGAATAACACCAAACGGATCGGTTGATGCCGGCGATCCACCAATGCGCGAAATCGTCGGCGTCGTTGCCGACATGCATTTGATAAGCCTGCGCATGGCGCCGAAACCGCAAATCTATCTTCCGGAGCAACAGTTTGCGATCCCGGGAATGTCGATCTTCGTGCGGACGCAAATCGATCCGCAGTCGTTAACTGCCGCTCTGCGGCAAGCGGCGAGCGAGATTGATAAAGACGTACCAATCTATCGGCCGCGGCTTCTTTCCGAGTATCGTTCGCAGTCAATTGCGCAACCGCGACTCAACGCAACGATCGTGGGACTGTTTGCCGCGATCGCGCTGTTGCTTGCCGCTGCAGGAATTTTCGGCGTGATGAGTTACTCCGTTACACAACGAACGCAAGAGATCGGCATTCGGCTCGCACTAGGCGCCCAGCGCGGAGACGTGCTGCGGTTAATTGTTAGGCAAGGCATGCGCGTCGTCGTGCTCGGTTTGGCATTCGGATTTGTCGGAGTCTTTGTGTTCGGTCGTCTGCTCCAAAGCCTCTTATTCGGCGTCCGCGCCACGGATCTACCGGTAATATTTGGCGTCGTGATTCTTCTCGCTAGCGTGGCTTTTATTGCCTGCTGGTTGCCTGCATTGCGCGCGTCGCGAGTCGATCCGGTCGTAGCGTTACGCACTGAGTGATAATCACGTTTATCTTCATGCAATTGACACCGCGGCCGAAACGCGGTTGAGAGGTAAGCGTGGCGAGAGTCTTAATCGCGGATGATCAGCGCGACGTGCTCGAAGCGCTGCGCATTCTACTCAAAGGCGAAGGCCACCAAACCGATTCCGTCACTTCGCTGGCCGGCATCTTCAATGCCCTGGAGAAAAAAGATTACGCGCTTTTGATGATGGACCTCAACTACACGCGCGACACGACGTCGGGTCAGGAAGGTCTTGAAATCATCCCGAAGATTCAGGCAATCGATAGCACTTTGCCGATCGTGGTCATGACGGCTTGGGCAACGATCGATCTTGCGGTAGAGGCGATGAAACGTGGCGCGCGCGATTTCGTCCCAAAACCGTGGGACAATGAGCGATTGCTGGCAATTGTTCGGACGCAGATCGAACTGGCAGGCGCTTTGCGCCGCGGCCGCCAACTGGAGGCGGAAAATCAGCTACTCCGTGGCAGCGCGCCGAAACTCATCGCGGAATCCCCCGCCATGCGTCCGGTAATCGAAATGATCTCACAGGTTGCACCATCTGACGCAAACGTGCTTATCACGGGAGAAAACGGCACCGGAAAAGGACTGGTGGCGCAAGCGCTCCACTCGCTCTCGCCACGCGGCGCCAAATCGATGATCACGGTAAACATGGGCGGTCTGTCCGAGACGCTTTTCGAGAGCGAACTGTTTGGACATGTCAAGGGAGCATTCACCGACGCTAAAAGCGATCGAGCCGGCCGATTCGAGCTGGCAGATGAAAGCACACTGTTCATGGACGAAATCGCAAACATTCCGCTCAACCAGCAAGCCAAGTTGTTGCGCGTAATCGAAACCGGTGAATTTGAGCGGGTCGGCTCCTCAAAGACTTTGCACGCAAATGTGCGAATCATTTCCGCGACCAACGCGAACCTGCATGATGAAGTCGCGGCCGGTCGCTTTCGTCAGGACCTCCTCTTTCGGTTAAATACAATTGAAATTGCCTTGCCTGCATTGCGTGACCGCCGAGACGACATCATGCTGTTGGCGAACCACTTTCTGCGTCAGCACGCGCAGCGTTATCGGAAGCAAATCGCCGGCTTCGACGAAACGGCCCGGGAACGCCTCCTGCAACACTCGTTTCCAGGCAATGTCCGCGAGCTCGATCATGTCATCGAGCGCGCCGTCCTGATGACGCGCGGTCCTCACCTCAAAGCAGCAGATCTGGGACTAACGACTGGTCGCGATGATTTGGGCACCCTCGAAGCTATGAGTCTCGAGGAAGTCGAGGCTTTCCTGATCAAGAAAGCGCTGGCGCGAAACGATGGAAACGCCCGCAAAGCCGCGGAAGCCCTGGGTTTGAGTCGGAGCGCGTTTTATCGTCGGCTTCAGCACTATGGGCTCTGATAATTTCGAGCTTCACGTTTCGGTCCGAGCAGGACTGACATTTATCGAATTCCGAGCCCAATGAAGCGCGTCTCGAGAAATCAACGTCGCCTTTCACTCGAGAATCGACTGACCTGGCTCGCCTTCGGAGCTGCTGCGCCGGCCGCTGTTATCGCGCTCATCATTCTCTGGTCAGGCGATTACAGCGCCAAGGTGCAGTGGACGCTTACCATCTTCATCTTCGGCTGCTTTGTGGGATTCATCTCCAGTGCGCGCGAACACCTTATCCGTCCACTGCAAACAATGACGAATCTTTTGGCGGCTTTACGCGAGGGAGATTATTCAATTCGTGCGCGCGGTGCGCGGGAAAACGATGCTCTAGGTGAAGCACTTCTCGAAGTCAACTTGCTCGGCGAAACACTGCGTTTACAACGCCTCGGCGCATTCGAAGCCACAGCGCTGCTGCGCACGATCATGGCTGAAATCGATGTCGCGGTGTTCACTTTCGATCCTGGCCGCCGCTTGCGTCTGGTCAATCGGGCTGGCGAACATTTGCTCGGACGGCCAATGGACAAATTGCTTGGTCGAAGCGCAGAGGAGCTCGAGCTCGCGGTTTGTTTGGATTCAAATGAAGATGCGCCACTCACGTTGAATTTTCCTGGAGCATCTGGGCGGTGGGGTATTCGACGAAGCACTTTTCGCGAGCGCGGTTTACCCCATGAGCTACTCGTACTCACCGATCTGAGTCGCACCCTGCGCGAAGAGGAACGCCGGGCGTGGCAACGTCTCGTTCGCGTGCTCGGACACGAAATGAACAACTCGTTGGCGCCGATCAAATCGATTGCGGCGAGTTTGGAGACACTTCTGCGACGCCAGCCGCGGCCAGCCGATTGGCAGGACGATGCGCGCAGCGGTTTGAAATCAATTGCTGCAAGGGCGGACGCGCTGAGCCGTTTCATGGAAGCGTATGCAAGGCTTGCGCGATTGCCCCCGCCGCAAAAGGAAGATGTCGATCTTGGCGAACTCGCCCGGCGTGTTGTGAATTTGGAGCCGCGCCTGCGCGTGGATCTGTTGCCTGGCCCGGAAGCAAGAATCAGTGTCGACGCCGCACAGATTGAACAAGCTTTGATCAATCTGGTGCACAACGCGGTCGATGCATCACTCGAAACCGGCGGCGGCGTCTCGATGGGCTGGCGTCCAAATGAAGATTGCGTCGAAGTCTTTATCGACGACGAAGGTCCCGGAATAATGAACCCGACCAATTTGTTCGTTCCGTTTTTCACGACCAAACCCGAAGGATCCGGTATTGGCTTGGCACTAAGCCGCCAGATTGCGGAAGCACACGGTGGTTCGTTAAGCGTTAATAATAGGACCGATCACAGTGGTGCAGAAGCAGTTCTTCGTTTGCCGCGCTAATGCGACTTCACTCGTCCCAAAAGCGGGACAGAAGAATCCCACAAGCGAGGCTATATGCGTAACCTCGCTTTTTACAATTCGACTATAAGCGGCTTCGTTTAAGCCACTTGTGATTCTGTTTTGCACGATGGCACGGACATTGCAATAGAGGCGCATAGACATAGAAAGTTTGAGATGAAACCTTCACAGCTCACCGAGATCGGCTCCCGCGAGCAAAGAATAAGCCGTCGATTCCCGATCACACATTATAATTATCAATCGGTCGGATTTCACGGTTTCAATACCCACTGCACGGGAACGTCATTTCACGGTTTCAATACCCACTGCACGGGAACGTCTCGCTCATCATTTGCCGAGATCAGCCGCGATTATTTCAAAGCTGAAGCGCGTCGTGGCTTTGTCATCGAAGCTCTTTTGTTCGCCGTGATTACTGCAACCGCCTTGCCTGTAATCTTGGATTGCGGTCGTGCTCTTCTCGGATTTCTGCAGGCTACAAATGGCATGTAGTGTGGAAATTCAACCCCCAATGACAAATCCCGAAAGAAAAGCGGAGAGTACAATTGTGAGACCCACTGGTTTCACTTCAAATCTTTCCGCCATGGACATTCCCCGCCCGGATGTTGCCGCCAGGAAGCGTAAACGCCGGATCATCACGATTTCGGCAATCACACTTGGAGTAATTCTAACCACGATCGGCTTGTCGCGATTGAAACCGGCGGTGCCAAGTGTCGATCGCTCGACGGTCTGGATCGACACAGTCAAACGCGGGCCGATGGTCCGTCAGGTGCGCGGGCTCGGGACGCTCGTTCCTGAAGATATTCGCTGGATTGCGGTGAACACGGAAGGTCGCGTGGAAAAAATAATTATCTGGCCCGGTACGCATGTGGAACCGGACTCGGTCATTTTGGAATTGAGCAGCCCTGAACTGGAGCAAGCCGCTCACGACGCCGAGCTGCAAGCGACAGCGGCAGAGGCGGAATTAACTACCTTGCGGGCGACCCTGCAGCGTGAGCTGCTCGAGCAGGAGGCAACTACCGCGAAAGCGAAGTCTGATTACCAGCAGGCGAAAATGGAACGCGAAACCAACGATCAGTTAGCCAAGAACGGCTTGATCGCCGAGCTCCAATACAAGACCTCGAAAGTGAAAGAGGCGGAGTTGGCAAACCGGAATGAGATCGAACAGAAGCGACTCAACTTTGCGCATGACTCCATTGATCCGCAGCTGGCGTCCAAACAGGCGGCAGTCGATCAAGCCAAACAGCTTGCCAAGTTAAAAGCGGATCAGGTCGAAGCGCTGCACGTGCGCGCTGGGATGTCTGGCGTCCTGCAGCAATTGCCCGTGCAAATCGGACAGCGCGTGAAAGTCGGTGATAACCTGGCGCGCGTCGCAGACCCAACGAAACTGAAAGCCCAGGTCAAAATTGCTGAGACGCAGGCGAAAGATATTCAGATCGATCAGAAAGCGGTGATCGACACACGCAACGGAGTTGTGGACGGCCACGTAATCCGAGTCGACCCGGCCGTAGAACAAGGAACCGTCACTGTTGATGTTGCCATTGATGGGGAGCTGCCGAAGGGCGCACGTCCGGATTTGACTGTCGATGGGACGATCGAGCTCGAGCGTTTGAATGATGTTATTTATGTCGGCCGGCCAGCTTTTGGGCAGGAGAACAACACGGTCGGCGTTTTCAAACTCGTCGCCGGCAGTAACGAAGCTGTTCGCACGCCGGTCAAACTGGGCAAGAGCTCGGTCAACACGATTGAAATTGTGAACGGTCTCCAGCCTGGCGACCAAGTGATTTTATCCGACACCAGCGCGTGGGATTCCCGCGAACGCATTCGATTGAATTAATCGTTCAATACGCCCAGCAATTCCCAATCATCAATCAGAAATCAACAATCAAAATACGAACATGAACAACGGCTCAACCCCTCTCATTCATCTTGAGAATGTAACTAAAGTTTTCCTCACGGACGAAGTGGAGACCCATGCGCTTTCGGGCATTCATCTCGACATCCGACCCGGCGAATATGTTTCCATCGCCGGCCCGTCCGGTTGCGGCAAATCGACATTACTGTCTATCCTGGGGCTGCTCGATACGCCATCCGATGGAAGTTATTCGCTCAAAGGCCACGAAGTAGCGAATCTCTCCTTCCCCGATCGCGCCCGCATTCGCAACCGCGAGATCGGCTTTATCTTCCAAAGTTTCAACCTGATCGGCGACCTGACCGTTTATGAAAACGTCGAGCTGCCATTGACTTACCGCGGCATGAGTGCGCAAGAGCGCAAAAAATTCGTGACGGAAGCATTAGAGCGCGTCGGAATGGGACATCGCGGCAAACATTTGCCCAGCCAACTGTCGGGCGGTCAGCAGCAGCGCGTCGCAGTTGCGCGCGCGCTTGCTGGCAGGCCGGCTATTCTGCTGGCAGACGAGCCGACCGGCAATCTCGATTCGCGCAACGGCGAAGCCGTTATGGAGCTCTTAAAAGAATTGCACGCCGTCGGCGCAACCATCTGCATGGTGACCCACGACGAGCGCTTTGCCCAACACGCTGATCGCACGGTTCACTTATTCGACGGTCGAGTCGTAGAAGATCGAATCGCCGCCTAACGAAAGTCGAGAAATGCAAGCGCTTTGGCAGGACATCCGCTACGGCGCACGCATGCTGCTTAAGCAGCGGGGCTTCACGCTGATTGCTATCGCGGCGCTTGCCCTCAGTATCGGTGCGAACACTGCGATCTTCAGCGCCGTCAACACGCTTTTGCTGCGGCCGCTGCCGGTTGAAAATATCGATCGATTAGTTTTCAGCGTCGCTTTGCGAGAAGGGTTTGATCCTTTCGGATCATCATTTTTAGAGTACGCAGCCTATCGGGACCGGAGCCATTCTTTCGTCAGCAGCGGCATGGCAACACAGCGTTCATTTAATCTGATCGGACGCGGGGAACCGGAACGTGTGCGAGGCGCCGCGGTAATGACGGATTACCTGATGACGTTGGGTGTTCAACCGGTGATCGGTCGTACATTTTCACCCGAAGAAGATCGACCCGGCGGACCACCAGTGGCGCTCATCAGCTATGGCCTTTGGCAAAAACATTTTGCCGGCAGTACCGCCGCGATCAGCCAATCGCTCAACCTCGACGGCCAAAGTTACAACATTCTCGGCGTGATGCCCCCCGGATTCGATCTTCCGGGCGCCGCTGAAATTTGGATACCGCTTCAGGTTAACATTGACACTTTGCCCTTGCCGGAACGCGCGGTACCGAGAGCCGAAGTCGTCGCGCGACTAAAACCGGGCGTCGGTTTGAAGCAGGCGGATGCGGAATTGAAGGCGATTGCCCACCAGTTAGAGCAAGAGTATCCCAATTTTCGCCGCGGTTGGAGCGTGAGAGTTGTCTCACTACGTCAGGAATTACTCGGCGACTTGGAGGGCCACGTTCGCAAGGCGTTGTTCGCACTGATGGCCGGCGTTGGATTCCTGCTCCTGATCTGTTGTGCGAACGTGGCGAATCTGCAATTGGCGCGCGGTATCGCGCGCGAACGAGAATTTGCGATTCGGCTCGCGCTCGGCGCTGGACGCTGGTGCCTCGTTAGGCAACTTCTCACTGAAAGCGTCCTTTTAGCGTTGGTCGGCGGCATCGCTGGGTTGCTTCTGGCAAAGTGGTTGCTGCCGGTTCTAGCCGCGCTGAATCCGATCCAGGGAATCTCTTTTGCCGCGTTTTTCCATAATTTCGAAATCGATCAGCGCGTCTTGGCATTTGCACTTTTTGTAACGCTTCTTACTGGTATCGCCTTCGGATTGCTTCCCGCTCTCAGGGCCGCCGGTGCGCACGAGTTGATGCCGCGAATCAAACTGGGCGATCAACGCAGCGGGGGCGCTATTTCCGGACGTCGCTGGTTCAACGCGTTTATTGTGGCCGAGATCGCCATCGCGCTAACGCTATTGATTTGCGGTGGATTGATGATGCAAAGCTTCCAGCGGCTGCAACATCTCGATCTGGGTTTCCGTCCGGACAATCTCCTCACCATGAAAATGGTGTTGCCAGATTCGAAATATTCGCAATATCGCCAGCGCATCGCGTTTACCGACGAAGTGCTCGAACGAGTCCGCGCTTTGCCTGGCGTGGTGTCGACTGGAACGACGACGAACATTCCGCTGGAGCGCGAAATTGCTTACGACGCCGTTTTCAAGGTCGAGGGTCGTCCTCCGGCAAACCCGAACGACGTTCCTATCACTTCGCATCGGGTTGTCAGTCCAGGCTACCTCGAAGCGCTGGGCGTTATGTTGCTCAAGGGACGATTGATCGATAAGAATGATCGGGCCGAAAGCCTGCCCGTTGTCGTCGTCAGCGAGGAGTTCGCGCGTCAAGCGTGGCCGGGAGAGGACGTCATTGGCAAACGAGTCCGGCGCGTTCGTGCCGGTCAAACCTTTCCCTGGATGACCGTGGTTGGCGTCGTCAGGAACGTGAAGGAAGATCTTTTCAATTATCGGATCAACCGGCCGGTTTGGTACGTGCCTTACGCGCAGGTCGAAAACAATTTTCCAGTCAATCTTGTCGTGCGCGCGACAGTCGATCCAACGTCTCTAACCGCGGCGATGCGCAACGCTGTCCGACGTGTCGAACCCGATCAACCGGTCTCAGACATCATGACAATGAATACCAACCTAAGCGGCGTCCTAGTTACCGAACGTTTTGGCTCCGTTCTAATGGGAACGCTTGCGGTTTCGGGCTTGCTCCTCGCTTCTATTGGCCTCTATGGCGTAATGGCTTACGCGGTGAGACAGCGAACAGGCGAAATTGGCCTTCGCGTTGCGCTCGGTGCACAGCGGAAACATGTCCTTGCCCTGATCATGGGCGACGGCATCAAGTTGACTTTGTCAGGGGTGGCCATTGGATTGATTGCAGCCTGGAGCACAACGCGGCTTCTCGTTAGTTTGCTTTTCGGTCTGAGCGCGACCGATGTCGCTACGTTCGGCGCGATCTCTCTTCTTCTTGGTTTGGTCGGACTGTTCGCTTGTTATTTACCGGCACGGACCGCGATGCGGTTAGATCCCGTCCAAGCGCTCCGTTACGAATGAGACTCATATGATCAAGGCGACGCTTCCCACAGATGATTCAGGATTTTAAATTTGCTTTCCGGCAGCTTTTCAAAGCGCCGGCGTTTACGGTTGCGGCCGCAACCGTGCTTGCGCTCGGCATTGGCGCGAACACCGCCGTGTTCAGCCTGGTGAACACGCTTTTCTTTGCCCCGCCTGCTTACGCCAAACCACACGAAGTGGCGCAGCTTTTTTCCCAGGACAAGAAGGATCCGAAAAAATTTCGCGGTTTTTCTTATCCGACTTATCTCGACATCCGGGAGCAGAACACGGTCTTCAGCGATGCAATGAGTTTTAATCTCGCGATGATCGGTCTCGGCCAGAAAGGCGATACCCGCCGCGCGTTCGCCGCCATCGTCAGCTCGAACTATTTCTCCGTGCTCGGTGTCCCGCTGGCGCAAGGCCGCGCGTTTCTGCCGGAAGAGGAAACGCCCGGCCGCAACACGGCGGTCGCGATCGTCAGTTACGGATACTGGCAGAAGCACGACCTCGATCCAAGGGTGCTCGGCTCGCAGTTACTCGTCAACGGCCGGCCGTTCACGATCGTCGGAATCACGCCAAAGGGTTTCGTGGGCACGATGCAAGTTTTGTCGCCGAAGGTTTGGTTGCCGATGAGTGTTTACGATCAGGTTGCGAACGATTTTGAGGCCGAGAACAAGTCCAAGATTGACGATCGCAAAGGAACGCAGTTGCGCATCATGGGCCGGCTTAAACCTGGAATGACCGCGGCCGCGGCCAAGCCTGCGATCGAAGGGCTGGCGGCCAATTTAGAAAAAGCCTACCCCGTCGAGCAAAAGAATCAGACATTCCTGACCGCTCCGGTGTCGCGTAATTCGGTAAGTAACAATCCCACAGCCGAGAACGGGATAAAAGTCATCGCGCCATTGCTGCTTGGGATGGCGGTGGTGGTGTTGCTAGTCGCATGCCTCAACCTGGCTAACATGCTGCTCGCACGCGGGACCGCGCGCCGCAAAGAAATTGCGATCCGTCTCGCGCTCGGGGGCAGCCGTTGGCGGATCGTGCGCCAGCTTCTCACCGAAGGGTTTGCGCTGGCGATGCTTGGCGGCGCAGGTGGACTCGTTCTTGGACTCTGGTCGTCCGATTTGCTGGTCACCTCGATGCGCAAGCTGATGCCGCTCGACATTGTATGGTTGAGCGGCCCAAACCCCGCAATTTTGGCGGCGACGTTTGGATTTTGCCTGCTCGGCACGCTTATGTTTGCGCTCGGGCCGGCTTTGAAAATTTCGCGCAGCGCGGTCGTGACCGATCTGAAGGAACATGCCGGGGAAGATGTGGCGCCTCGGCGTTGGAAATTTTTACCGCGCCACCCGCTTGTCGTCGTGCAAATCGCCTTCTCGCTCGCGCTTATTACCGCGGCGGCCTTGTTTATTCGTGGTGCAGGCAAAGCCGCGTCCGTCGACACCGGACTAAGACCGGGCGCAAGTTATCTTCTGGAAGTTGATGCGAGTCTGGCCGGTTACGAGCCGAAACGCGCGCAAGAACTTTATCGCAATTTGAACGCCAGATTGGCGGCGTTGCCGGGCGTGAAGTACGCGAGCATCTGTTCAATCGTTCCGTTCGGGATGTTTGAGTTAAGCAGGAAAGTGCAGCGCGCCGGTTTCAATCTCCCTCCCGACGCCAGGCCGGCCACTGCCGCCGACGGGCTTGCTTTCGATGTCTCGTGGAACAGCGTCGGCGCAGATTATTTTTCAACCGTTGGCTTGCCCGTGGTTCGTGGTCGCGCATTCACCGAAGCGGAGGCGACCCAGCCCGGTCCGAAGGTGGCGATTATTGACGAAGTTTTGGCAAAGAAACTCTGGCCGGATGCGGACGCGCTTGGACAACGCATTCAATATGCGGCGGCAAATGCCCCGTCAGCCCAGGGCGGCGGAGGCGCCCATGCTGGAGGGAGCGCCGATTTGGATGAAGGCCAGAAGCAGGAGACGATCGAAATAGTTGGTATCGTGCCGGCGACGCGCCATGCGCTCTTCGAAAAGGAGCCCGCGGGCGGGATTTATTTGCCGTTCGCGCGCGGATTCCAAAGCGACGTTTCCTTTATCGTTCGGTTTCATTCGCTCCCACCCGGAAACGAATCCACCACGGCCGATTTGGTCCGTCGCACCGTGCGCGATGTCGATCCTTCAATCCCGATCATTTCGTTAAGAACGTTCGCCCAGCATCTTGATGCGAACTTGGACCTCTGGCTTGTGCGCGCTGGCGCGGCGTTGTTCTCCATCTTTGGGGGACTTGCCCTTGGTCTGGCCGTGGTTGGTCTCTACGGAGTCAAAGCTTATTCGGTCGCGCGGCGAACACGTGAGATCGGGATCCGCATGGCGCTTGGCGCAAAGCCAGCCGCGGTCTTGCGATTGATCATGGGCGAAGGCTCAGTCATGCTTCTTAGCGGCATCGCCCTTGGCCTTCTTCTCGCTGCCGCGACTGGAAAAATACTCAGCGGAATCTTGTACGAGGTTGGCGCACTCGATCCGATTGCCTTTACCGCTGCGCCTGTGTTGCTTGCCATTGCCGCCCTCGTCGCAACCTGGTTGCCGGCGCATCGCGCCGCGCGATTGAACCCGGTCGAGGCGCTCCGGTACGAATGAGACTCATATGATCAAGCTGCGACACATCGAACGTTTTTATCCGCTGGCCAAAGGAAAATTCTTTTATGTCCTGCGTGACATCAACATCGACATCGAAGAAGGCGAATTTGTTTCGATCATGGGCCCGTCCGGCGCCGGGAAATCCTCGCTCCTTTACATTCTTGGAATGCACGATTATGGCTGGAGCGGCGAATATTTTCTTGGCCGCACCGCGGTCCATCATCTCAAGGCAAAAGAACGCGCCGCGCTACGAAACGAACAGATCGGATTCGTTTTTCAGCAATATCATCTCCTCGATGATCTGACCGTTTACGAAAATCTCGAGATCCCGCTCTCGTATCGGAAAGTGAGCAGGAGCGAACGCGCGGCGATTGTCGCCGACACACTAGACCGTTTTCAAATCGTCGGGAAAAAGGATTTGTACCCAAGCCAGCTATCTGGCGGACAACAACAGTTGGTTGGTGTAGCGCGCGCGATCATTTCCAATCCGAAGCTGCTCCTCGCCGACGAGCCGACTGGAAATCTTCATTCCAGCCAAGGCGAAGAAATCATGAATTTGTTCAAAAAATTAAATGCCGATGGGACAACCATCGTGCAGGTGACACATTCCGAAAAGAACGCCGGCTACGGCAATCGCGTCATCCAACTCCGCGACGGCTGGATTGTGGAAGGCAACAAGAGGTAAATTTGTATGATTCTGGATTCGTTTCGTCAGGATGTGCGCATCGGTCTCCGTGTTTTGTTCAAGGAGAAATCGTTCTGTTTTCTGGCGGTGCTCGTTCTCGGCCTCGGCATCGGCGGTGCGACCACACAATTCACCGTGGTCAACGCGATCGTCTTGCGCGGGTTTTCATTTCCGCATCCCGAGCAGTTGATGAGCGTGGGGTTGATCGATCCCAAGGCCAGCGCGCCGAACAATAATTTCGGCTTCGGCGTTATTCCTTCGGCTCAGGATTACGAAGATTTGCGCAATGCCCAGCAATCGTTCTCGCAAATGGCGGCCTATCTCAGCGGATCAACAATCAACGTGACCTACAAAAACAATCCGCAGCGTTATACCGGCGCCTATGTGACCGAGGACCTCTTCAAGATGCTCGGCGTGTCGCCAATCATGGGTCGCGATTTCACTGCTGGCGACAACACGCCCGGCGCACCAAAGGTAACGATTTTGAGTCACGAGATCTGGCAGCGCGATTTCAACGGCGACCGAAACATCATCGGACAAAGCGTTCGGATTAATGGCAAGGCCGCCACCATTATTGGTGTTATGCCGCCGAACTTTAAATTTCCGGTTTCCGACGAACTTTGGACTCCGTATTACAATGAGTATCCTTTAAGGCCGCGCGGCGAACTGCTCATTGGTGCAAATAATCCGGCACCCGCGGTCATGGGCCGACTCAAGCCTGGTGTGACCGTCGATGAGGCGAACGCGGAATTCGTCAGTCTCGCGCGACGTTTGGCTCACGATTATCCGAAGACAAATCAAAACCTGGTCTCGGCCAGCGTCCGTCCGCTTCTGCACGCGCTGACCGGAGTGCAGCTACGCCAGCAAGTTTTGGGCATGTTGGCCGCCGTCATCCTCGTCTTGCTAATCGCCTGCGTAAACGTGATGAACATGCAATTCAGCCGCGCTGCCTTGCGGGCGAAAGAAGTGGCGATTCGCGGCGCACTGGGGGCCACCCGTTGGAGAATTGTTCGCCAGATGTTGACCGAAAGTCTGGTGGTCGCGGTGTTGGGTGCAATCGCCGGAATCATCGTTGCCTACTGGGCGGTAGACATGTTTGTCCGAGCAACAAACGCCCTGCCGTTTCCCTTGCCTTACTGGATCCAATTTAAGATCGATGGCCCAGTTTTCGCGTTCACGATCGGTATTACTCTGGTGGCAACGATTGCGTCCGGTCTTGTCCCGGCATGGCTGAGCGCCCACGGCAACACAGCCGAAATCATGAAGGAAGGTGGACGCGGCAATAGCAGCCGGCTGGTTAACGTCATCACCCGCGTGCTGGTCGTTGGACAAATCGCGCTAACTGCCGCGCTTCTTATCGCCGCTACACTGCAAATCAAATCGATCCGAAATCAGCTCGCGTTGAATTATGGTTATGATGAGAAGGCCGTTTACACCGCGCGAATGGCTTTGATGGAAGGCGCGTATCCGACCCAAGACGCCCGCCGTGAATTCTTCCTTCGTGCCGTGCGCGCATTGCGCGCCAATCCACAGTTCGACTCTGCCGCTCTGAGTAGTCGCTTTCGCATGACCTTTGATGGCCAGGGTCAGTATGAAGTGGATGGCCAAAATTATGTGCAGGATCGTGATCGACCGCGCGGAAACTTTGAATCCGTCTCGGATAAATATTTTTCAACGCTTGGGCTACAAATTTTGGAAGGCCGCGACTTCACCGCTGATGACGCGGATGCAAAACAACCGGTGGCGATCGTCAACGCGAGCTTCGCGCGAAAATATTACGGTCACGAAAGTCCGATCGGCCGACGGATTCGAATTTACAATCCCGCTCAACCGCAACCTTGGCGAATCATTGTTGGCGTCGTTCCAGACACTCTGATGCAGGGTCCATTCGACCAGCAGACGGACACAGTCGGTTTTTATATGCCGCTACTCGGCGCTGATCCGGCCACCCAATTTTGCACAATCGTTGTTCGTCCAAAACCCGGACAACGCGCTGACACGCTCGGCCTAGCGCTGAGCAAAGCAGTTGCCGAGCTCGATTCAAATCTACCGACGTATTTCCCGGGCACGCCGGCACGGTTACACAGTGAAATTCTGGGAGCGAACCGCATCATCGCGACCTTGTTCGGAATCTTCGGAATGGTCGCATTCATTCTGTCTGCGGTCGGTCTTTACGGCGTGATGAGTTTTTCGGTTAACCAACGCACCCAGGAATTTGGCATCCGCATGGCGTTAGGAGCCGACGCCGCGCGGATTTTTCGCATGGTCATGACCCAGGGCGCCTGGCAACTGGTGATCGGACTCATTCTCGGTGCGGGTGGGGCCGCGCTGCTTCTGGGCGTTCTCGCCGCCGCGGCCTTGCAAAACATCCTCTTCAAAGTGAACACGCTCGATCCATCCATTTACTTTGCGGTAGCGGCAGTCCTCAGCGTGGTCGCCGCAGCCTCGTGCTTCGCTCCTGCTCGCCGTGCCACCCGCGTCGATCCGATTGTCGCTCTTCGTTACGAATGAACGAACTGGGCTGACTCGCTTTTATGTTGGACGAAATTCGGTTTGCTCTCCGGCAACTTCGCAAATCTCCGGCGTTTAGTTGCCTGGCCATACTCACGCTCGCCATCGGAATCGGCATGAACACGGCCATGTTCAGTCTGATTCATGATCTGTTTTTGCGCGGGCTTCCGTTCTCTGACCCAAATCGCGTCGTTCGGATTTACGGCGAAGCAAAAGAGCGTGATCTGAAACAACTTCCGTTTTCGGTTCCAAAATTTTGGCATTTCCGGGACGGCCAGACTGTTTTTTTCAGCATCGCAGCTGATTGGGGCAATGGCTACATCCTGACCGGACTCGGTGAACCGGTGCAAGTGCTCGGCGGGAACGTGACCGCAAATTATTTCGACTTGCTCGGAGTGCATCCAATCGTCGGCCGCAATTTTCTCCCGGACGAGGAGATGAAACAAGATGTCGCACTAATCACGAACGGTTTTTGGCGCCGGCGCCTCAATTCCGATCCGGCGGTTCTCGGTCGCAGCATTTCACTCAACGGCACCGCCACCACGATCGTTGGGGTGCTGCCTGATTTGCCGATCTCATGGTTTGGACGCGACGCCGAGGTCTTCATCGCGAAGCCGTTCGAGACTCCCAACGCGACAAGAGAGCGTCTCATGCGCGGCTACAGTTTCATGCGCTGCATCGGGCGATTGAAACCTGGCGTGACGATGCAGCAAGCACAGTCCGCAGTGGCCGCGCTGCAGCAAAGTTATCGTGAGCAACATCCCGAAACGGCCGATTGCACTTGGACATCGGTTCTAGTCAGCGCTTCGGCAGACGTGACCGGCGATTTGAGACCCGCTTTTATCACTCTATTGGCTGCGGTCGGCGCAGTGTTGCTGATCGCTTGCAGCAACGTCGCGAATTTGTTGCTTGTCCGTTTCACGGGTCGGCGGCGAGAGATCGCAATGCGAATGGCTCTGGGCGCGGACCGCCGCGGCGTTGTTCGACTGTTCGTGCTCGAGAGTACGACAATTAGCGTGATCGCTGGGGGGATCGGCCTGTGTCTCGCGCTCTGGATCGTTTCGGTCGTACCGAAAGTCGCAGGCGATAACATTCCGTTGGAGAGTCACTTCACGCTGCACTGGCCGGTGCTTCTTTTCACGCTCGGACTTTCGCTCCTTACCGGTTTTGTCATGGGGCTTTATCCGGCGTGGCAAAGCTCTCGCACTGACCTGATCGAAGGATTGAAAGAAGGCGGGCGCGCGGTCAGCGGCGAACACGGCCAGCATCGATTCCGTCGCGGGTTGGTTGCGGCGCAAGTTGGGCTCTCGATGGTTTTGCTGGCCGCAGCAGTGATGTTGATTTCGAGTTTTGTCCGACTCAGCAACCAGGAATCTGGTTTTCGCGCAGACCACGTTTGGGCCGGCGGCATTGGTTTGCCGCTTACACGATATCCAGATGCTTCGATACGGGCCCGCTTCGTCCAACGGTTAATCGACGATCTGCAAACGTCACCCGGCGTCGAAGCCGTTTCGACCGCTGACGCTCTCCCGCTGAGCGGCAATTATTCCTCGACCCCTTACGCGCGTGCCGAGGGAAATCCGCTGACGATGAACAAGCGGCCGCTCGGTCTGACCCGCAGTATTTCTCCGGGCTACTTTCACACGCTGCGCATCCCGCTTTTGTCCGGGCGCGATTTCACCGAGCGCGACCGAGAAGATCAGCCGTTGGTTGTTATCCTGAGCAACTCAACTGCGAAAAAACTTTTCCCGAATGAGAATCCGCTCGGGCATCAAATCTTTTTTGGCGCCGATAACGGAAACGGTCTGGCTGCAGAAGTGATCGGCGTTGTCGGCGACGTCCGATCACTCCAGCTTTCAAAAGCCAACGAGGTCGAATTCTATCGTCCATGGCCGCAGCGGAGTTTTTCTTTTTTGAATCTCATGGTGCGCAGCGCGACCAAACCGGAGGCGACTGCAACGATTGTGCGCGCGGCGCTCAATAAGATCGACAAGGACATGCCGATCCTTCAGCCGAGCACTCTCGATCTGATTGTCACGCAATCTCTGGGACAACAACGATTGACGATGGGATTGCTCGGCGCTTTTGCAGGGGTCGCTTTGCTGCTTGCAGTGGTCGGAATTTACGGCGCGGTCGCCTACAGCGTCGAACAACGCACACCGGAAATTGGTGTTCGGATGGCGCTCGGTGCGCAAATGAAGGATGTGCTGCGCCTGGTCGTTAGGCAGGGAATGAGTCCGGTCCTCATCGGCTTAGGCCTCGGCCTTGTCGCAACGATCGCCGCGGGTCGTCTCATCGCGGCGCAGCTTTATCAAGTCTCGCCGCACAATCCACTTTTGATCGCTGCCACCGCTGCCGGCCTGGCAGTCGCCGCCCTTCTCGCGTGTTTGATCCCGGCCCGCCGCGCCACTCTTGTCGATCCAATTCAAGCATTGCGCACTGAATGACATGAATGATCTAAAGTTCGCCCTGCGACAGCTACGCAAATCACCCGGGTTTACTCTGGCCGCTGTTCTGACTTTGGGAGTGGGAATTGGTATCAACGTGGCGATTTACAGTGTTATACATTCCGTCCTACTGTCAGAACTTCCTTACCCGGAGCCCGATCGCCTTGTCGCGATTTCAGAAACGGGCGGAGGCGATATTTCACCTACGTCGTATCCCGATTATTTAGACTGGAGAGCGGCGCAGCATTCCTTCGATGACATCGCGGTTTCACGGCGTGATGACTTTAATTTGACCGGTGACGGAGAACCCGAGCGCTTCTCTGGCTTGTTTGTCACGGCAAGTTATTTCCGCGTTCTCAAAGTTCCTCCGAAGGTCGGTCGCATATTCCTCGATGAGGAGGATTCAGTGGCCGGCGTTAATCCGATTATATTAAGCGAACACGTGTGGCGTTCTCGCTTCGCCGCTGATCCGGCGATCGTTGGGCGGAAACTGACGTTTAATACGATAATCTACGAAGTTGTTGGTGTGGCGGCCGACAGTCTTTCGATCGTTAGGAACCCCGAGACCGCTCGCAATTCCCAAGGCGCCCGCAATGCCGATCTTTACGCGCCATTCGGTTTCTATGCGAATCGACCTTACATGCATGACCGCAACACCCGGATTGGATTTTACGGCATCGGGCGATTGAAGCAGGGCGTTTCGATCGAACAGGCAGCAGCCGACCTAAAAGTTATTGCTCGAAATCTCGAGTTGAAATACCCCGCTTCCAATGCGGGTTTTGGAATTGCGGTGACCTCGCTTCGCGACAGCGTGGTCGGAAAATATCGGGCGATGCTGTTGTTGCTGGAGGCGGCTGTCGCTCTGGTGCTTCTCATCACGTGCGCTAACATCGCCAACTTGCTGCTGGTTCGCACCGCCGCGAGAGAGAAAGAAATCGCGATGCGCGCTGCCTTGGGCGCAAGCCGGGGAAGATTAATCACGCAATTGCTTACCGAAAGTGTAGTCCTGGCATTTTTCGGGGGCGTACTTGGTTGCTTGCTCGCTTTCTGGAGCAAAGACGTAATCACAGCTTTGTCCCCTCATGACTTCCCCAGATTGCAGGAAATCCGATTCGATCTGCCGGTCTTCGCATTTAGCGCACTCATTACCTTAGGCGTGAGCCTTGTCTTCGGATTGGGTCCGGCCTGGAGACTATCCAAGGCGGAGTTGAATACCGTATCGAAATCGCCAGGCGGCTCACATCCGCACCAAAGCCTAAGCGTACTGATTATCGGACAAGTTGCATTTGCCTGCGTTCTACTCACAGGCGCAGGCCTTCTCACCCAGACCTTTCGCGCGTTAGAAAACGAACCGCTGGGATTCAATCCAAACAATCTTCTCACGGTTGGGTTAAAGCTGCCTGGGCTGAAGTATCACGAGCCAAGTGACCAAGCGAAATTTTATCAGGAGTTACTGGAAAAAATTGAAGCGCTGCCTGGCGTCAAAACTGCCGCCATTGACGACGATGTCCCGTTCAGTGGTTTTCGTGCCGAAGAGAACTTTGCGGTTACAGGTCAGCCAGAGCCGCGTCATGGCGAAGAGCCATCCGCAGAAACACACTGTGTATCACCAGACTATTTCAGGACCATGGAAATTCCGATTTTGCGCGGGCGAAGCTTTGGACCTGACGATGTTTTAGGTAAGCCGCTAGTCATCCTGATTGATGAGTACCTTGCCCAAAAATTCTTCCCAGGTCGCGACCCAATTGGCCAGCGACTTAATCAGCAACCCGCGCAGACAAACAAGCCGAGAGTTCATTATACAATTGTAGGAATCGTCCCAAGTGTGAGGCATGGAGAAGTCGGAATTGCGCCGAAGGTTCCGCAAATTTATTGGCCAGCAGCTCAATTTTCGTGGCTACAGACGACACTCCTTGTTCGGACTGAAGGTGAGCCTACCTCGCTGTTACCTTCGGTTCGAGCCGCCGTCCGTTCGATTGATTCGCAGTTGCCGATTTTCGCCACGCGCACAATGGACGAGGCGGTAGCCGCCAGCATTGGAACGCAGCGGCTTTCCGCAACGCTGATTGGCGGATTCTCAATTCTTGCATTGTTTCTCGCCGCTCTTGGCCTGTATGGAGTCCTTGCTTATTCGGTGACGCAGCGAACTCGCGAGATAGGAATTCGAATCGCGTTGGGTTCGCCGCGATCCCGAATTTATGGCCTGATTGTGCGGCACGCGATGACGATGGTTGGGCTGGGGATTTTTGCTGGCGTCGCACTCGCCGTCAGCTGCGGTCCGTTAATTCAACACTTCGTTTATGGCGTTACGCCACACGATACCATGACCATCGTCGGAGCTGCGGTTCTATTGGTGGGGATTGCGATATTGGCCTGCTTGCTGCCCGCGCGACGCGCAGCATTGGTCGATCCAATTCAAGCCCTGCGTTCGGAGTAATTCATCATGATCACTGATCTTCGTTTCGCTTTTCGGCAGTTGCTCAAAACGCCCGGATTCACACTGCTTGCGCTAATCACGCTGGCGCTGGGGATTGGATTGAACACTGCTATCTTCAGTTTGATCAACGACTTGTTTCTGCGCGGCCTTCCATTCAAGGAGCCAGCACGTGTCGTGCACATGTATTCCAATGCCAGGGAGCGCAACTTACTGGAGCTCGCCGTTTCTGCGCCGCGGTTTCAGCATTACCGCGACGGCCAGACGATTTTCGACGGTTTTGGCGGCGAAAACGCTGTTCCCTTCACTTTGACCGGACTGGGCGACCCCGTTCAACTTTTCGGCGGTAAAGTGACGTCGAACTATTTCGATGTGCTCGGAGTGCATCCTGGCAGAAGCGCATGGGCGGCGATGCCAATGTGATTGGGCGCAGTATCACGCTCGACGGTGTGCCGCACACGATCGTGGGCGTGTTGCCGAACCTGCCGTTTTCCTGGACTGGGCCCAATGCCGAGATTTGGACAACGAAACCGTTCGTGATTCCCGGATTGTCTTACGAACGAACGATGCGCGGCAGCGGTTTTCTGCGCGTGGTCGGGCGATTAAAAGTGGGAATGACGATCGAACAGGCGCGGGCCGCGATGCCGCCGCTCGAGCAAAGTTACCGCAAGCAATATCCAGACAAGATCGACAGCTCATCGGTCATGACTCTCAAAACGCTGCCCGAAGATGTCGTTGGAAATCTGCGGCCGGCGTTCGTCACTTTGCTCGCGGCAGTGGCGTTCGTATTGCTCATTGCGTGCAGCAACGTTGCAAATCTCTTGCTCGTGCGCTTCACCGGCCGTCGGCGAGAGATCGCGTTGCGCATGGCGCTGGGGGCGTCGCGCGCGAGTGTGTTGCGACTTTTCATTTTCGAAAGTTTGCTCGTAAGCGTTTTCGCGGGAGTAATCGGTGCCGCATTGGCGTGGCAGTTGGTTCCGCTCGTCCCGAGAATGGCGGCGAACTTTCTGCCGTTTGATCCCGCGACGCCCATCAATCTGTCGCTTCCGGTGCTCGGGTTCACCATTGCGTTGTCGATCTTAACGGGCGTGGCCATGGGAATTTATCCGGCGCTGCAAAGTTCCCGCCCCGATTTGGTTGAAGGATTGAAAGAAGGCGGGCGCGGAACGAGCAGCAGCGCACATCAGCAACGGTTCCGCAAGATTTTGGTCGGGGCGCAAGTCGCGCTCTCCGTCACGCTGCTGGCGGGCGCGGCGTTGCTCATTACCAGTTTCGTGAAATTGAGCCGGCAGAACATCGGGTTTCACCCCGAAAATATGTGGACCGGCCTGGTTACGTTACCGCAAGCGGCATATCCCGATTCCGCCACGCGCCAGCGTTTCGTGGAAAAAACGCTGGCCGCGTTGAATAGAATTCCAAGTCTGCAAAGCGCGACGATCAGCGGCGACATTCCGTTGATCGCCGCTGCCGCCAGCAACATGCTTTACACCCGCCCGGACGGTGAAATCTTGCCGGTGGATAAACGGGCCGCAGCCGCGGGCCACGATATCGCTCCGGGTTATTTCAAGACCTTCGGCATTCCAGTTTTGGCTGGACGCGATATCGACGAACACGATGTGGCCGATCATCAGAACGTGATGCTGATCAGTCAGGCAGGCGCGCGCAAAATCTTTGGCAACGAGAACCCGATCGGCAAGACACTTCTGGTCTCAAGTGCGAGCACGCCGGTGGAGATCATCGGTGTCGTCGGCGACGTGCGAACGCGGCTCATAGCAAAACCGGACGAAGTGGAAATCTACCGCCCGTGGGCGCAGGAGAATTTTCCCTTCGCAGTGATAGCGGTGCAGAGCACTCTAAGAGAGGATGCGGTAACCAAAGTGGTGCAGTCCGCGCTCAACACGGTGAATCCCGGGTTGGCAATCGCCATACCTCAATCGATGGACGCGATTGTCGCGCAAGCGCTCGGCCAAGCGCGGCTGATGATGTGGTTGCTGGGAATTTTTTCCGGCGCGGCATTGTTGCTGGCCACGGTCGGAATTTACGGCGCGGTCGCCTACACGGTGGAACAGCGCACTGGTGAGATCGGTATTCGCATGGCCCTCGGCGCCCAAACCAAAGACCTGTTGCGACTGATCGTGAATCAGGGAATGCGTCCGGTGATTTTCGGATTGGCTGTGGGATTGATCGCCGCGCTGGCGCTCGGCCGATTGATCGCTTCGCAACTTTATCAAACGTCCGCGCACAATCCCCTTCTGCTCGCAGCGACCATGTCGATCCTCGGATTGGCCGCACTTCTCGCATGTGTGTTTCCAGCCAGACGTGCAAGTCTCGTTAATCCAATCGAAGCATTGCGCGTCCAGTAATCACACTTGTTCTTGGTTTGTTCGCCGCATTTGAATCGACCCGACTCGCCGGATTGAACTGGCGAGTTGGTTCTCTTAATATATTTTAACGGCTCGCTCTTCGCCTTCACCGGCTTGGAGAATACGAAAACCGCACCGTTAGCTCAATTGGCAGAGCAAGTGACTCTTAATCACTGGGTTATAGGTTCAAGTCCTATACGGTGCAAAACTTCCTGTCGTTTTCCCATTGTGAAAAACTGCTTCGGCCGCGTTGGTCGCCGCAGAACAGCGTTAGCAAATGCAGGGTTGGACGGCTAGCTATTTCAAGGCCAAGGCGCGCGTGTCGGCGCGTCGTCGTGTACTGACGCGTATGCGTACCATTGGCCACGTTGAACGTCGATGCGCCGAAATACTGAGTTTCGCGTTGTATTTTGGCGGCTGATTTGATAGGCCTTGCTTTATGGAAGCCAAACATTTAGCCAAGTTCTGCATTGGCATAATCGTGATTGCAGTCTTTGGGAAGGCCATCCGGTGTGGAGATTAGATGCTGTAATGCTTCGAATGCCTTAAGCCACCAAACTCAAGCCACACAGTCGTCGCCAGATTAGCCAACGATTATGTTTGGATCCACGATTCTTGATGCAGCGATCGGACTGGTCTTTGTCTACTTGCTGGTAAGCTTGGTTATCAGCGCCGCCAATGAAGTCATCGCTGGTATTTTCAAGTCTCGCGCAAAGGATCTCTCGAAAGGAATTCAACAGCTTCTTCAAGACCAATCAGAAGACGGTTTGGTGGCGAAGCTTTACCAGCATCCCCTAATTCATGGATTATCAGGGCCAAAAAGTAAGCCATCGTATATTCCTTCACGAACATTCGCATTGGCCCTGCTGGACTTGGTCGCTCCAGCTAGCACGGACGCACCCAGAACACTTGATGAAGTCAGAGGCGGCCTTGCGAATCTGCCGGAACCACTGCAGAAGACGTTAACAACCTTATTGGAGGAATCGCAGCTCGATGTCGAAAGGCTAAAGACCAACATGGAAGTCTGGTTTAATAACGGGATGGAGCGAGTTGGTGGCTGGTACAAACGCAAGAGTCAAATTATTCAATTGTCTCTCGCTTTCGTTCTGGCTGGAATTCTCAACATCGACAGCGTCCATATGGCGCGAACACTTTTTGCTGTAAACTCTCCGTTGCGGGAATCCCTCGTTCAGAGTGCCAAGGACTTTTCAAAGTCCGGGGGCACTGCTAAGCCGTTAAAGGAGGTTACCGATGCCCTTGGCAGCTTGGCGCTGCCAATCGGTTGGTCGGATTTCGAACTGGGCAAACGGGGCCCAACATTCCTCTTAGGTTGGCTAATCACAGCGTTCGCTGTCTCGCTAGGAGCGCCCTTCTGGTTCGATCTGCTTAACAAGTTCATTAATGTTCGCGCCGCCGGAAAGGCGCCTGAAGAGACGCCCAAAGACCCTAAGGCGGTACCGCAACCAAAATCGCCCGGAAATACCTAATCTCGATAGACGAGGCGACTGTGCTGCCGGCCTGACAACGCTGGTGAGGGGGAGCAACGTTTTTGCGATCTCTCGGCGGGTTTTTTAATCACTAGGTTGCAGGTTCGATTCCTGCACGGTGCAGAATATTCGCTTCGCTCAATCAAAGTATTTTTGCGCGATCGGCATTCGCCGACCGAGACCGAATGCGCGCGACGTGACCTTCAGGCCCGGCGCAGCTTGCTCGCGTTTGTACTCGTTCAGATCGACGCGTCGCTGCACCCAGCGGACTGTCTTTTCGTCAAATCCGTGCGCAATGATGTCGCGCGCACTCAAGTTATCCTCGACATAGAGGCGCAGTATCTCATCGAGAATCTCATAGGGCGGAAGAGTGTCTTGATCCTTTTGATTTGGTTTCAACTCCGCGCTGGGCGCCTTTTCGATTGTCGATCTTGGAATGATCCCTGCCACGCCGGAGCCTGGCGAAGGCGGGTCGCCTTTGCGGCCACTCTGTACCGCGTAATCGGAGTTGATCCAGCGCGCCAATTCGTAAACCATCGTTTTTGGCACATCACTGATCACAGCGAGCCCACCCGCCATATCGCCATAAATTGTGCAATAGCCGACGGCGAGCTCGCTCTTGTTTCCTGTGGTCAGCAGAAGATGACCAAATTTGTTCGAAAGGGCCATCAGCGTCATCGCGCGCAGGCGCGGTTGCATATTTTCTTCGGTCTCGTTCTCGGGCAGTCCCTTGAAGATTTCCTTAAACTGCGCCTTGAAAACCTTATACGAGTCGGTAATCGGAATCTCGAGGCATTTGATCCCAAGATTCCGGGCAAGCGTGAGCGAATCATCAATGCTCCCGCGTGAAGAGTAAGGGCTTGGCATGGAAACTCCGGTCACATTCTCCGCTCCAAGCGCATCGACAGCGATGACGGCAGTGACCGCGGAATCGACACCGCCACTCAGGCCGAGCACTGCGGATTTGAAAATGCACTTTCGCAAATAATCGCGCAGACCCAGCGACAACGCCGAAAAGAGCTCCTCCGCCGTTTTCCCTTCGCGAAATTCAATGACGGCAGCCACATCCGTGTCGATGACGGCCTCGTCTTCCTGAAAGCTCGCCAGTTGCGCGATCAGCTCGCCAGATGAATTCACCGCGATTGAGTTTCCATCGAAAATAAGCTGATCGTTGCCGCCGACCGCGTTGCAATAGCAAATCGGCCGCTGATAAGCGCGGGCAAGTGCGCCCACCATTTCGCGGCGGATCGCCGGCTTATGCAAAGTAAACGGCGATGCGCTTAAGTTTACGATGATCTGCGCGCCTTGTTCGATCAGGCCGCGCACCGGTTCGACATCGTAGAATGGTCGCGGCAGATAATGTTCCGTCCAAATATCTTCACAAATGGTCACGCCGAGTTTTTTGCCGCCCAGATCAAATGGTTCGACGCAGCCGGCCGGTTCGAAATAACGATCTTCGTCAAACACATCATACGTGGGGAGGAGCGACTTGTGCGCTTTGCGAATCGGTTTGCCTGCTTCGAGCAAAGCGGCGGCGTTATGAAACGGTTTGCCGCGTCCGTTGTTACGATCGACGAAACCGACCAGCAAAGGCACTTTGCCCACACGAGCGTGAAGTTGCTCAAGGACTTTAAGATTCTCCGGAACAAAACGCGATTTAAAGACGAGATCCTGCGGCGGATACCCCGGAATGGCCAACTCCGGTGTCAGGACCAGTTCCGCTCCGGCGGCAGCCAGGCGCTCGTAAGCGCGCACAATTTTCTCAAAATTGCCGCTCAAATCCCCGACGGTGGGGTTAATTTGAGCAAAACCAATCTTCATGCTGCGCTACAGCAGATTATGTGCAACGCCGCCCGCAGCAATCCTCTTTTGGTTTAATGACTTCTTTTTGATAGCGAGGCTACCTGGCATAGCTCACTCGCCAGATGGTTCCGTTGCCGTCTTCGCTGAAAAGAAGGCTGCCATCTTTCGCGACCGTGATCCCGACGGGCCGACCCCAAACGTTTCCATCGCGCGTGACAAAGCCTGTTACAAAATCTTCATATTCCCCGCGCGCTTTGCCGGTTGAGTGATCCAACGGTACGCGCACGATTTTGTAACCGGTGCGTTTTTTCCGGTTCCAGGAACCGTGGAACACGGCAAAAATGTCGCCTTTGTATTCGGCCGGAAACTGGTCGGCGGTGTAAAAGCACAAATTGAGCGTCGCCGAGTGAGCCTGCACGAGCACGTCCGGCACGATGGCTTTATCGGCAAGCTCGGCATGTTTTCCTTTGTGGCGTGGATCGACATGGTTGCCGATATAAAACCAGGGCCAGCCATAAAACCCGCCGGGTTTGATACTACTGATGTAATCGGGCGGCAGATCATCGCCAAGTTCGTCCCGCTCGTTTGTGCTCATCCAGAGTTCGTCGCTTCCCGGACGAAATGCGATCCCTACAGCGTTTCGAATTCCCCAAGCATAGACTTTTTGCCCGCTGCTATCGGGATTGAACTCGAGAATCCGTGCGCGATCAGCTTCCGCAGCATTGTCGGAATCATTCGAGCGCGAGCCGATTGAGACATACATTTTCTTTCCGTCGGGCGAGAAAACGGTGTCCCGCGTCCAGTGTCCGCCGCTCCGGAGCAGTGCTGCCCCGCCGGAAAGTTTCGCACCTGTCTTCTCAGCCGGCCCACTCGCTTTGAGGTCGCCATTCCGATAGGGAAAACGAATTACGCCATCCGTATTCGCCACGAACAAAAATTGGGGATCGTTACCAGGCGGATAAAATGCAATGCCGAACGGCTTGTTCAGATCGCGTTCGGCAAATATTTCGACGACATCTGGTTTACCGCTGCCTTTTGTGTCGCGCAGCACTTTGATTTGATTGGCACGACTCTCAGTGACGAAGATGTCTCCATTTGGAGCAGTAAGCAGAAATCGCGGATCGCGAAAACCGCTGCCGTACATGTCGATCCTAAAACCGGGCGGAACCCGAAGCTGAGCGTCCGCTGGTCGTTGAATCACGCGGGGCAAGTTAATTGCCAGAACATTTGAGCTAGGCGCGGGCAAGTCCTGGACCGTGATTTTGCGCCGGACGCCGGGCGCGTCGCTCGTCCAATCACCCATCGCGGCCTTGCCGGTAAGCAGCGTGCCGTTCTCAGCGGCAGCTGCGATTTGCGTAGCCAGGGTGAGATCAAACGCGATACAGGTCGCGCAAGAAAAAAGGCGAAGTGCGCAGCGAATCTCCATCCACGTTTCCAATCGCTTCCGGCTGAGACATCGGGTGGATCGGGCGGATACGGATGTCAGGCGTCCTGCCTGACTCGGCCGACGGGCTTCCAGCCTGTCGATCGGCAGACTAAAGCGATTTTATTCGACAAGCAAGATGCTTGTCTGCCGAGACAGACTGGAGTCTATCTTCCGTTTACCGTGCGATTATGGTTCCTAGCCTCTCGACCGGTGCCACCCCTTTTTTGCGATCAGCAATGACAAACGTGTTGTTTTCTCCCAGGGTCGACCATGGCCCGCGCGGCACTTCGCTAAAGGCGACAAACCGCCAGTCAGTCACGTCCGTTTCACTTAATCCGAGGTAGTCGCGGACGGCTGGCGAGACATCGAGGCCGGCGCCTTTGTTGAGGTTCGGCTTGGGATGTTCATTACCAAACACGTATTGCCAGTGGTCCGTTCGAAAAGGTCCTGCGTCTTCCCATTGCGCATAAACCGTCCGATTTCCTTTACGGATCGCGACCCATCGATCCTTGCACGTAGAAACTGCCGGGCCTTGATAGGCTTCTTTGAACCACGGAACAACGCGCGGCGCTTCCGGTCGATGACCAGTGCGCGCCTTATCGTTGTAAGGGAGTGCGCAGTAAAATGGGTTCTGCCGCGGCGTGAATTTGACCGGAATGTAATTACTCCGGTGGGCAGGATTCGGGTCGTCAAACCCCCCGTAATTTTTCGTCCATTGTTTGTCCCAGGCGCTTGTGCGGTTCGGCACTGGATTGTTTCCGCTCGGTTGCTCACCGATCGAAAAGACAGTTGTTACGATCCTCGTCTTCCACGGATACCGCCGTGCAGGCCGAAAGGATGCCGATGGCTGCCTCGCCGGGAACGCGGCGGAATTCATCACCAAGGGGCGAGCGTCTGATGATTTTCTGATAGGCGGCTTGCCGTTTTCAGCGACCGCTTCCATTTGAGCGGCAAAGGCGGAATCAAATGCGAGTAAGATTGCGAAAGAAAAGCGGCCAAGTGAGCGTCGTTTCTCCATCACCTTTCGAATCGCTTCCCACTCGGAGATTGCGTGGGATGGCCGCGAAGATTTACTTCACGGTTCGCGAGCTAGAATGTGAGAACGAAGCTTCCGCCAGTGCCTTGCCCGTTTTTCGCTCATTGATCACGAAGGTATTATTTTCTCCCAAGGTTGACCATGGACCGTGTGGCACCTCGCTAAAATCCACAAACCTCCAATCGGTCACGTCCGTTTCGCTTAATCCGAGGTAGTCGCGCACAGCAGGTGAAACATCAAGACCTGCGCCTTTGTTGAGATTGGGCTTTGGACGTTCGTTACCAAAAACGTACTGCCAATGGTCGGTGCGGAACGGCCCGGCGTCTTCCCATTGCGCATAGACCGTTCGATTGCCTTTGCGGATGGCGACCCATCGATCTTTGCAAGTCGAGACAGCCGGGCCTTGATACGCTTCCTTGAACCACGGAACAACGCGCGGCGCTTCCGGCCGGTGCCCAGTAGTCGCCTTGTCGCTGTAAGGGAGCGCGCAGTAAAATGGATTCTGGCGGGGCGTGAATTTTACAGGAATGTAATTGCTCCGGTGCCCGGGATTGGGGTCATCGAAGCCTCCGTAGTTCTTTGTCCAATCTTTGTCCCATGAACTCGCCCGATTTGGTACCGGATTATTTCCGCTCGGTTGCTCCCCTATCCAAAAGACGGTTGTCACGATACTTTTCTTCCACGGATAACGCTGTCCCGGGTCAGGCGGAGCCGCCGATACCTGCCCCGGAGAGAAGGAGATGGGGTCGACCTTGAGCGAAAGATCTTCAGACAATTTGTTCGATTTTTTGCTGAACTTCATCTTGGTAGGTTCTGCCTTTGAAGGTGTCGAATGTGCAAAAAGAGAAGAGATCGACGAGAGCAGGACTGCGATGGCGTGAGTAATTTTTCCGGGTTTCATTTGTGTCGTGTTCAGGCAGCGCCAAATGAAAGACGTGTGGTCTTTCTCATTGTTCACTCACGAGGACGCGGATGCGCGTCAGTCGCGGCCAATTCAGATGCGCCGGTAAAAAATGCTCCGCAAACCTGAATGCGAATTCGAATTAGTCAACCCAAAATGCGTCGCCCGTCTTTGGCGCTTTTCGCCTCTCCCTTCGCAAGGGAGAGGGAGGGGTGAGGATTTTTCTCCTCGGAGCCCGCCCAGCCAAGAAACTCCTCACCTCAATCCTCTCCCCTTTGCGAAAGGGGACAGGCAAACTATTGCCGCTACTCACGTATCCGAGAGTCTTCGGCGTCAACAAATTTTCCCGGATTCAAAATGTCGTGTGGATCGAAAATTTGTTTCAGCTTATAATGCAGATCACGCGCGACGGCACTGGTCGCCTCTGGCCACCAGCGTTTTTTTGCGAGGCCAATGCCGTGCTCGCCCGTGATCACGCCGCCCCACGTCAGCACCTGGGCGAAGAGGTCGTCGAGCGCGCAGTCGACTTTTTCGCGAACGGTGGCATCGCGGTTATAACGGTCTGCCAGGATGTTGACGTGAATGTTGCCGTCCCCGGCGTGGCCAAAGCAGGCGATTGGAAATCCGTGCTTAGCTTGCAATGTCTCCGCGAATTCCATTAGATCGACAAGGTGGCTGCGCGGCACGACCACATCCTGGTTTAATTTGGTCAGGCCAGTTGCGCGAAGCGAATTACTGAACTCGCGGCGCAATGCCCAAAGCTTTTCGCAATCCGCCTCACCCGTCGCCATCTCAAGCGCATTTGCTTTTCTCTTTTCAAGCAACTCGCGAATGGCTTCCGCTTCACTGCGCACGCTTTCCTCCTGTCCATCAAGGTCGACAAGCAAATGCGCGTTGCCCGCCGGCACAATCGTCTT
>WNGJ01000030.1_pt2 | contig 95920 bp, 89 predicted proteins | sample 5400611 | NCBI WGS metagenome assembly WNGJ01 (sample SAMN13153375, study PRJNA577476) | soil metagenome | isolation source: 40 cm soil or saprolite under Garry oak tree replicate 1 | place: USA:California | collected 2016-06-15 | reverse complement strand
GGAAGCAACGTCCATGAAATTCACGCTCTCCTGGCTGAAGGACCATCTCGACACCGACGAGCCCGTGGAAAAACTCGCCGACAAGCTCACCACGATCGGGCTGGAGGTCGAGAGCCTCGACGACAAGGCCAAGGCGCTGGCGCCGTTCACGATTGCGCGCGTGATTTCCGCTGAAAAGCATCCGAACGCCGATAAGCTGCGCGTCTGCATGGTCGATACCGGTCATGGCGCAGCACCCGTGCAGGTGGTTTGCGGCGCGCCGAATGCGCGTGGCGGGCTGATCAGCGTGTTCTCGCCGCCCGGCAGCTACATTCCCGGCAAGAACATCACGCTCGGCGTCGGCACCATCCGCGGCGTCGAAAGCCACGGCATGCTGTGCTCCGCGGCCGAGTTGCAGATCTCCGAGGATCACGACGGCATCATGGAACTGCCGGCCGATGCGCCGGTCGGCAAGGGTTATGCCGAATGGGCGGGCCTCGGCGATCCCGTGTTCGAGATCAACCTCACGCCGAACCGGCCGGACTGCACCGGCGTGCACGGCATCGCGCGCGATCTCGCCGCGGCCGACATGGGAAAATTTAGGGATCCCGCCATCAAGCCGGTCAAGGGTGAGTTTCCCTGTCCCGTGAAGCTGACGGTCGAGGACGAAAAACTCTGTCCGGGTTTTGCGCTGCGGCTGGTGCGCGGCGTGAAAAACGGCCGGTCGCCGCAATGGCTGCAGCAGCGCCTGACGTCGATCGGGTTGCGACCAATCAATGCGCTCGTCGACATCACCAACTTCATGACCTACGACCGCGCCCGCCCCTTGCACGTGTTCGATGCCAAGAAGGTGAAGGGCAACCTCACCGTTCGCCGCGCCCGCGACGGCGAGACGTTGCTCGCGCTCGATGGCCGCACCTACACGCTCGATAGCGGGGTTTGCGTGATCGCGGACGATCACGGCGTCGAATCGCTTGCCGGCATCATGGGCGGCGAAGCCTCCGGCTGCGACGAAGGCACCACCGACGTGCTGATCGAATCGGCGTTGTGGAACGAGATCAACATCGCGCAGACCGGGCGCAAGCTCGGCATCAACTCCGACGCGCGCTATCGTTTCGAGCGCGGCGTCGATCCGGCCTTCATGCTGCCGGGGCTCGAGCTTGCGACGCGGCTGGTGATGGAGATGTGCGGCGGCGCGCCGTCGGAGAATATCGTGGCCGGCAACGCATTCGGTGACGAACGCGTGATCGATTTTCCGCTCTCCGAGGTCAAGCGCCTCGCCGGCATCGACGTGCCGCTGCCACAGATGCGGCGCATCCTCACCCATCTCGGCTTCATCATGGCCGGCAGCGGCCCGGTGATGAAGGTCGCGATCCCGTCCTGGCGTACGGACGTCCACGGCAAGGCCGATATTGTCGAAGAGATCGTGCGCATCGTCGGCGTCGACCAGGTGCCGATGACGCCGTTCGACCGCGGCGAGGAACCGCGCAAGCCGGTCCTTAGTCCCATGCAGCTTCGCACCCGCCGCGCCAAGCGCGCGCTGGCGGCACACGGCATGCTTGAGGCGGTGACGTGGTCGTTCATCGCAAGGCCATATGCCGAGTTGTTCGACCGCGACCCGCCTGTGCAGGCGCAGGCCAACCGCCGTGGTCATCCGGAGCTATCGCTGGCAAATCCGATCGCGGCGGATATGTCCGACATGCGGCCGAGCCTGCTGCCTGGTCTCGTCATCGCGGCTCAGGCCAATGTCGACCGCGGCTTTTCTGATTTGGCACTCTTCGAAGTCGGGCAGGTCTTCACAGGCGACCGTCCGGAAGACGAATTGATCGCGGCATCCGGCATCCGCCACGGCTTTGCGTCATCGAAGGGGATCGGACGGCATTGGTCCGGCTCGGCGCCGGCCGATGCGTTCGATGCCAAAGCCGATGCGCTCGCCGTGCTTGCCGCGGCCGGCGCACCGATGCAGGCGTTGCAGATCGTGCCTGGCGGACCAACCTGGCTGCACCCGGGGCGTTCCGGCACAATCCAGATCGGCCCGCAGAACATTCTCGGCTATTTCGGCGAATTGCATCCGCGCGCGCTCGACGCGTTGCGCGCCGACGGTCCCTTGATGGCGTTCGAGGTGATCCTCGACCGCATCCCCACCGCCAAGCAGAAGCCGACCCGCGCCAAGCCGGTGCTTGAGTTGTCGGCGTTCCAGCCGGTGTCGCGCGATTTTGCCTTCATCGTCGATCGCGCCGTCAAGGCCGGCGATATTGCGCGCGCGGCGCAAGGCGTCGACAAGAAATTGATCACCGAGGTGACCGTGTTCGACGTCTATGAGGGCAAGGGCATCGACGACGGAAAAAAGTCGATTGCTATTGCTGTGACCATGCAGCCGCGCGAAAAGACCATGACGGACGAGGAGATCGACGCGGTCGGAGTAAAGATCGTCGCCGAGGTGAGCAAGAAGACCGGCGGCGTCTTGCGCGGATGAATTTTTGGGGCTTGATCCCGGCGGATGTCAGCACCGGCACGGCGCTTGCGATCTGTGCAATCGCTTTCGTCTCGGGGACAGCCCGCGGGTTTTCCGGCTTCGGGTCGGCGCTGATCTTCATGCCGCTGGCAAGCAGCCTGGCGGCGCCCCGCCTGGTCGCGGCACTCTTGCTGGTGATCGATTTCGTCGCCGCCGCGCCGCTGGTTCCGAACGCCTGGAAACACGCGGACCGCAAGGCGACCGCGATCATGGTGGCAGGCGCATTGGTCGGCGTACCTATCGGCACGTGGTTGCTCAGCCGGCTCGATCCGGTCACCACCCGCTGGATCATCTCCGGTTTCGTCGTTGCGCTGCTGGCGCTATTGATCTCCGGCTGGCGCTATCGCGGCGAGGATCATGCCGCCATTTCGATCGGCGTCGGCGGCTTGTCCGGGTTCTGCAGCGGGCTTGCCCAGACCGGCGGCCCGCCGATCGTCGGATATTGGCTCGGCCAGCCGATCGCGTCTTCCATCGCGCGCGCCAACATCCTGCTGTTCTTCGGCGCCTCGGATTTCTTTTCCCTGGTGAGTTACGGGTTGACCGGATTGATCACGCTCGAATCGATCCGTTTCTCGCTGCTGGTCGGCCCGATCTACGGCATCGGGGTCGGCTTCGGCGCATCGTTGTTCGGCCGCGCCAGCGACAAACTGTTCCGAGCGATCTGCTATGCTCTGATCGTGCTCGCCGTCGTCTTCGGGCTGCCGTTGCTCGACGGCATGCTCAGATAGAAAACCCTTGATCAATACGCCGACCCGTGGCGACGCGGCCTGGGGGCCCGCGCGGGCCTCTCAACCGGCTCGCTGTCTTTCAGCGCGCCGATCTTGCGCAGCGCAGCGTCAGCGGCGCGTTCGCCGCTCTCCCAGGCGCCGTCGACCGTGCCCCACAGCGTCTCATGGGTCGCTTCGCCGGCGAGGAACATGCAGCCAATCGGCTCGGTCAGGATTTTTCGCGACGGCTGTCCGCCCGGCGCCGCCGCCGACATCGCGCCAAGCGCATAAGGCGCGCTGTTCCAGCGCGTCGCGCTCGACTTCTTGATCGCGGCGGCCGCTTCGCTGCCGAACAGTTTCGTCAGCCATTCCGTGGCGAAAGCCACCATGGCCTGCTCGCCCTGGGCCGACAGATCGCGGCCGAACGCGCCCGCGACGTCGATCGAGCATAGTGTCGAACCGCTGATATTGGCGAACAGCAGTGCCGTCCGCGTCGAATTGCTCTGCTCAATCAGAATGTCGTCGCGCGCAAGCCCGAGCGGATTACCAGGCATTTGCAGGGCGATGTGATCGTAACTGCCAAGCGTCAGTTTGGCCGCGGCATCGAGATGACGTTTCGGGAGGTCCGGCGCAAACTTGATGGTACCCGCCGTCAGGACGTTGCTCGACACCGTGACAATCGCGGCGCGCGCCGCGATCCTGCCCGATGGGGTCTCCACCGTGACATCGCGGTTGCTCCAGGAGACGCGGCTAACAGGCGTGGAGAGCGAAATCGGGGTCTGCTCGCCAAGCTTGGCGACGAGAGTTCCCAACCCCTGGCGGCACGCGATCGCAGCGCTACGGTCCTGCGCGCGCGCCTTGTCGACCGCGGACAGATCCTTCAAATCCTTGCCGGTCGCGCTGGCGCCGAGCACGAAATCCGCCGTCGCCACCCAATCGCCGAGGTCCTTGGGCAAGGCCGAGGCGCAGGACACGTCAATCTTGCCGCGCGACGCGTCGTCGATCGCGCGATTTGTCCGCACCAGGGCTGCGAGAAATTCCTCGGTTTCACCAGCGCGCGCATAACGGCGGCCGATGCGGATTTTCCGCCCGAGCGGCGCGGGCGCAACCTCGAGCCCGACGTTTCGCGCAAGCTTGATCATCGGGCTGGTTTCAGGGTTGTGCATCCAGCGTGCACCGCGGTCGAACGGCACATCAAACGTCGAGAGATCGGTGAGACAGCGGCCGCCGATCTGGCTGGAAGCCTCGACCAGGAGCACCTTGCGGTTGGCCGCCATGATGCGCCGCGCTGCAGCGATGCCGGCCGCGCCCGCGCCGATCACCACGATGTCGGCCTCGCGCGGCAATGACGCGCTGCAAGCGTTTCTACTCGCGACCGAACCTGCCGCGAATGCCGCGGACGCCGAAAGAAAGCTGCGGCGCGTCATCGTCATATCATGGTTTCCGAAATTTCGCGGAATGGGAAGAAAATCGAGAACAGCCCGCGAACCTTGCCGCATCCGAATGTGACGAGCAACACTCATGGTGAATCAATCATGATTGATCCCGTCCTATGCATGAACCAAATTGCAACGGCTTTTGACCATGATAAGAAGAGGGAAAAGCGGCCCGCAGCGGCCGCCGGGGAGCAATCCATCATGGGCGTCATGCTCGATACGATCGGCAAGCTGATTGCCGGCTACCTTGAGAAGGAGGTGCCGGGTTATGAGCCGTTCACGCCGAGCGATCCGGAATATCTGCGCAGCGTCATCGAGCCCGGCGATGTTCTCCTTGTCGAGGGCAACAGCCGCATTTCCGGCATCATCAAATATCTGACCCAATCGACCTGGTCCCACGCGGCACTCTATGTCGGCCCGATCGACGGTGCGACGGAGAACGACGACGAACAGCACGTGCTGATCGAGGCCAATGTCGGCGAAGGCGTCAGCTCTGCACCGCTGTCGAAATACTTTTCCTACCACACCCGCGTTTGCCGGCCGGTCGGCCTGTCCTACGAAGACCGCAACACGGTATGCCGCTATGCCATCAACCGGATCGGCTTCGGCTACGACACCAAGAATATCGTCGACCTGATGCGCTATCTGTTTCCGTTGCCGGTGCCGCAGCGCTGGCGGCGCAGGTTGATCGCGTTCGGCTCGGGCGACCCGACCAAGATGATCTGTTCGGCCCTGATCGCGCAGGCATTCGATGCGGTGCGCTATCCCATTCTCCCCAAGATCACGCGGGCCGGAAGCAGACAGGCGCGGCGCGAGATCCTGCACATCCGCGACTCCTCGCTCTACATGCCGCGCGACTTCGACATCTCGCCCTACTTCGAAATCGTCAAACCGACCATCGTACGCGGCTTCGACTACACCGCCTTGCACTGGGCCGACAAGCAGAAGCCGCTCGCGGAGGTAGCGGGCGAGTTCGGTGTGTTTCCAGAGACGATCAGGTCGCCGCCGCTTATTCCTGAAACGATTGACCAAGAAGCGCCGCTTGCGGTTGCGGAAGTGATGGCGGACGGCGAAACCGCCGCGCGGATCGAGCGCTTCATCGTGGAAGAGCATTTTCTGCGGGTCGAATATGTCCCGGCGCAGCTGCCGGAACGCCGCACGCGGCAGCGGGCGCGAGTAAGCACCTGAGTGCGTGGCTAGGGCGCTAAATCAACTCGGCAGCAACCGCGGCGATGGCCGCAACCGTGCGCTCGCAACGTCCGGCGGCTAGCAGTTCGGCATCTGGCTGGGTCGGCTTAGGTTTGGGCGCGACGACTAGGGCATGATCCGGAAAAGTAGGCACCGGTTTTCCCTCGCGACAAACGCGGAACGCGTTTGCGCGGAGATCATGCTCAAACAAAAAGATAGAGCGAGATGACGATTCGAATAAAAGTCATCACGCTCTAGCTCCGCCCACATCGGCAGCATCAGGTCGGCCGTGCGCTACCTTCATACATAAACGTCATCGGCCTCGGCCCGGGGATGTAGCCGGTCTCGATCCGGTCAATGCGGAATCCCGCACCTTCAATCATTGTGCGGATCGGGCGGTTGAGATGGCAGCCACCGCTGATACACCGCCAGGGTGGCGTCAAGCGATCCTGCCAGCGGCGCACGCCCTCATCCGGTGCCAACCCGTGCTCAACGAACAGTAGCCTGCCAGCCGGACGCAGCACGCGGCGCATCTCGGCGAGAGCCGTGGCGGCCTGCGGAATCGAACACAAGGTCCAGGTCGTAACAACGGTGTCGACGCTATGCTGGTCGAGCGGAATGGCCTCGGCAGAAGCTTCCAGGAGCTTGACCGGCGTGATTGCCGCGCGCGAACTGCTTTGTGCCATGGCGATCAGCCGCGGCGCCGGCTCGAGCGCCAGAACCTCGCTCACCGGCGAGCGATAATACGGCAGATTAGTTCCGGATCCGACGCCGATCTCGAGCACCCTGCCCTCCGCTGCGCCGACCACACGCTCGCGAATCGGCCTGAGCTGCTTGTTGCGCATCGCAAGGTCGCAAAGCCTCGGCAGGATGATGTCGCTATAGAACCCCATCGCGCACGCCTGACTGTTGTTCCGTCAACTTTGATCGGCATCGACGCCCGCAACCACGATCCGGGTATTTTATCTATCAGATCGACCAATTACCGCCATCAGTTCCGCGATCTTCTCGCGCTGATCGGTCTTGTTGCCGCTGGCGATGGCGTGTTCGACGCAATGCGCCACGTGATCGCGCAAGACCTCTTCCTCGACGCGTCGCAACGCGGCGCGCACCGCCGAGATCTGGGTGACGATGTCGATACAATAACGGTCCTCGTCGACCATCCTCGACAGGCCACGAACCTGCCCCTCAATCCGACCGAGGCGCTTCTGCAGAGATACCTTGATGTCTTCCCGCATGCCGCCTATATACCCCCACAGGGTATATACTTCAAGGCCGGAGCGTTGGATGAGCGAAACCAAACTGGCGAACATGGACGGGACAAAGACCTGCTGCGGTGGGCCGCACACGCACGCCGGCCACGATCATCCTCATCACCACGGTGCCGATACCGGCGGCCAAGCCGTTACGCGCGATCCCGTTTGCGGGATGAGCGTCGATCCCGCGACGTCAAAGCATCGTTTCGATTATCGTGGCGAAATCTTCCACTTCTGCTCGGCCGGCTGCCGCACCAAATTTGCCGCCGATCCCAAAAAATATCTGGACGCTAAATATCTGGACAAGGGCAAACCGCTGGCCGGTGCGAGCCAAATCGACGTGCCGGAGGGCACGATCTACACCTGCCCGATGCATCCACAGATCCGCCAAGTCGGCCCGGGAAACTGCCCGATCTGCGGCATGGCGCTGGAGCCGGAGGTCGCAAGCCTCGATGCGGGGCCAAACCCTGAGCTCGCCGACATGACCCGCCGCTTCTGGATCGGCGGTGTGTTGGCTGTACCGCCGGTCGTGCTCGAAATGGGCGGTCACTTGGTTGGTGGCCATGGTTGGGTCGATCCCACCCTGTCGAACTGGATTCAGCTTGTGTTCGCAACGCCTGTCGTGCTGTGGGCAGGCTGGCCATTCTTCGTTCGCGGCTGGCAATCGCTGGTTACGCGCAACCTCAACATGTTCACGCTGATCGCGCTGGGCACCGGCGTAGCCTATCTCTACAGCCTTGTCGGCACGATCGCGCCGCAGGGTTTCCCTGAAACGTTCCGCGGCCATGCCGGCGCGGTTGCGGTCTATTTCGAGGCCGCCAGCGTCATCACCGTTCTCGTTCTGCTCGGCCAGGTGCTCGAGTTGCGCGCGCGCGACGCGACATCGGGCGCGATCAAGGCGCTGTTGCAGCTCGCACCAAAGACCGCGCGCCGCGTCGCTGAGGACGGCACAGACCATGAGGTCGAGATCGATACGTTGAAGGTCGGCGACAGATTGCGCGTGCGGCCGGGCGAAAAGGTGCCGGTCGATGGTGTGATTCAAGAGGGCCGTTCCGCGCTCGATGAATCGCTGGTGACGGGCGAATCCATGCCCGTCACAAAGGAGGCTGGCGGCAAGGTGATCGCCGGCACGCTCAACCAGTCCGGCGGTTTCATCATGCGCGCCGACAAGGTCGGGCGCGACACCCTGCTGTCGCAGATCGTTCAGATGGTCGCCGATGCACAGCGCTCACGGGCACCGATCCAGCGGCTGGCCGATCAGGTCGCGGGCTGGTTCGTACCGGCAGTGATCATCGTGGCGATCGCCGCATTTGCCGCCTGGGCCATTTTCGGACCGGAGCCGCGGATGGCGTTCGGCCTGGTCGCGGCCGTCAGCGTCTTGATCATTGCGTGTCCCTGCGCTTTGGGACTTGCGACCCCGATGTCGATCATGGTCGGCGTCGGACGCGGCGCGCAGGCAGGCGTGCTGATCAAGAATGCCGAGGCGCTGGAGCGCATGGAAAAAATCGACACGCTGGTGGTCGACAAGACCGGCACGCTCACGGAAGGCAAGCCGAAGGTGACCGCGGTCGTCCCGGCGACGGGATTTGAAGACAACGAAATTCTGCGGCTCGCGGCCAGCGTCGAGCGGGCGAGCGAACACCCGCTGGCCGACGCCATCGTCCGCGCCGCGAAGGAGCGCAATTTGAGCCTCGTGGCGGTGGAAGGATTCGATTCGCCAACCGGCAAGGGCGCGACGGGCAAGGTTGAGGGCAAATCCATCGTCCTCGGCAACGCCAAATACCTCGCATCGATCGGGATCGAGACCGCTGCGCTCGATGAGCCGTCGGAGCGCCTTCGCGCCGACGGCGCCACCGTGATCAATATCGCCATCGACGGCAAGCTCGCGGGGCTGTTTGCGATCGCCGATCCCGTCAAATCATCGACGCCGGAGGCACTGGAGGCGCTTCACGCTGAGGACATCAACGTGATCATGCTGACCGGCGACAACCGCACGACCGCGAGCGCGGTGGCGCGCCAGCTTGGGATTTCCGAGATCGAGGCGGACGTGCTGCCGGATCAGAAGAGTGCTGTGGTTGCAAGGCTGCGAAATACGGGCCGGATCGTCGCCATGGCCGGCGATGGGGTCAACGACGCGCCGGCGCTGGCCGCCGCCGACGTCGGTATCGCCATGGGCACCGGCACGGATGTGGCAATGGAAAGCGCCGGCATCACCTTGCTGAAGGGCGATCTCACCGGCATCGTGCGTGCACGAAGACTGTCAGAAGCGACCATGAGCAACATCCGCCAGAACTTGTTCTTCGCCTTCATCTACAACGCCGCCGGCATTCCGATCGCCGCGGGCGCGCTCTATCCAACGTTCGGCATTCTTTTGTCGCCGATCATCGCGGCGGCCGCGATGGCGCTCTCGTCGGTGAGCGTGGTCGGCAATGCACTACGGCTGCGGAGGACGAAACTTTAAGCGGCCTTTGTTCTAAGCTGCCCTCACTTAAGCAGCCCTGACCGCCGTGCCGCGGGGCAGGCCGGCCCGCGCAAGCCCGCCATAGAGCGGCTCGTTCGGCATCTCGCTGCGCAGGATCGCGCGCACCGCGATCAGCTTCTCGATGTCGACGCCGGTTGGAAAACCCTTGCTCTCGCACAGGAACACCAGATCCTCGAACACGACATTGCCGGTCGCGCCCGGCGCGAACGGACAACCGCCGAGACCGCCGAGCGATCCATCGAGAATGCGCGCGCCAGCATCGAGGGCTGCGGAGGCGTTCGCGACCCCCATGCCGCGGGTGTCGTGCAGGTGAACGCAGATCGGCTTTGCGCCTGCAAGCCTGACGGCGGCCCACGTCAAGTCGCCGACCTGTTTCGGCCCGGCGTAGCCGACGGTATCGGCGATGCCGACGGCATCGACGCCGGCCTCAAAACATTTTTCCACCAGCCTCAGCACCTCTCTGGGATCGACCGCGCCGGAAATCGAGCAGCCAAGCGCCATCGAGATCGCCGCATGCACGATCGGCTTGTGCGCGCTGGCGTCGCGCAATTGACACAGTCGTTTGACGTTGGCAATCGCCGCCTCGCGCGATCGGTTGGCGTTGGCCTGGCTGTGCTCCTCGGTCGCCGAAACCACGGAGGCGATTTCCGCAACGCCTGACGCCAGCGCCTCGTTGACGCCGCGCTCGTTGAGCGCAAGCGCGATGCCGTGCGCGTCCGGCAGCGCCGCCACCGTCCGAACGATGTCGCGCACGTCGGCGAATTGCGGGAAGGTTTTCGCCGGCAGGAACGAGCCAATCTCGAAATGCCGCACGCCCGCGGCGTATTCGTCACGGATCCATCGCTTTTTTGCGTCCGTCGAGGGGAAGGTTTTGACGAGCTGCAGGCCATCGCGCAGGCCGACTTCGCGCAGGATCACGCGGCCCACGGGATAGATGTCTTGAACGGAACTCATGCGCGCCTCCCTGCGGTTTTGGCGGTTGAAGCGATCTCTGGCCCTTCGAGCTCTTGCCTTTCGAGCTCGGCGCGGATCGCCGCTGTGTCGGCACCGAGCGGCGATACCTTCAGGCCTTCGCCGATATTGGCGCCATTCCACTCGATCGGCAGCGCCGGAACACGAAACGCCGCGCCATCGGCATTGAAATTGTTGACGAGGCCGCCGGGCCTCAGCACATGCGGATCGTCGAACAGATCCTCAGGACGATTGATCGGCGAGAAGCAGATGTTGAGCCGGTCCAGCTTTTCCGAAAGCTCAGCGACGTCCCAGCGCTTGATCTCTTCAGCCGCGCGGGGAATGATTTTTCCACGCGCCAGAATGCGGTCCGTGGTGGTCGCCAGCGACGGATCGTCCAGGAATTCCGTCAAGCCGAACTCCCGACAAAAGCTCTGCCAGTGGCCTTCCGTGACCACGCCGATGAAAATGCGCTCGCTGCCCTTGGTCTCGAAAATATCGTAGATCGGCCAGGCATGTTCGCGCTCGGGCATCGAGCGGGGCTTGTTGCCGGTCATCTCGTATTCGACCATGTGCTGCGCGACCAGGAACAGGCAGTTCTCGAAAAGCCCGATGCGGATGTCGACGCCATCGGCGCGCCCGCCGCGCTTCTGATAGAGTGCGGCAAGAATCGAGATCACGCCGAACATGCCGCCCATGATGTCGTTGGCGGAAGAGCCGACCCGCTGCGGCTTGTCGCGGGTGCCGGTCATCGCGGCAAGCCCCGACATCATCTGCACGACCTCGTCAAGCGCGGGCCGATGTTCGTAGGGGCCGGACAGAAATCCCTTATGCCCCGCGACGATCAGATGCGGATGGTTCTTGCGCAGTTCGGCCACGCCGAGCCCCTGCTTTTCGAGCTGGCCGTCGCGGAAATTTTCCAGGAACACGTCGGCGGTCGCGAGCAGCCGGTGCATGGTCTCGCGATCGTCGGCCTTGCCGAAATCGAGCACGACGCTGCGTTTTCCACGGTTGAACAGCGGGAAGAACGAAGTTCCCATTCCTCCCAGATTGCGGGTCTTGTCGCCCGCGGGCGGCTCGACCTTGATGACCTCGGCGCCCAGCTGCGCCAGGATCATGCCGCAAGTCGGGCCCATCACCATGTGGGTCATCTCGACGACCCTGACGCCCTCAAGCGGCAGTCCCGTTCCAGTCATCATGCTCTCTCCTGCTCCCTGACCTGTTACACTAGGCCCTCCCAAGCCATCTGAAAAATATAATCTGGCGAAGGCTGCATTCGTAGCGCCGGAATGCAATGCACGGATGCATTCCGGCTTCGCATTTTCATTGCCGTGCAACAACAAGACACCGATGATCTTTGCCATCGATCCCGGCCCAGCCCACAACCGAGCCAACGATTTTCGCGAACGCCATTTACAATTTCCGGTCGCTTCGCCTTAAATATCGCCCAACCGGCACGCCCGAAAAAGGACCGGCCGAAGCCGCAACAAAAAGCGCGGGACACCCGCGTTTCCCAGGGAGAGACAACTATGAGCGCCGTCGGCATCGACACCAGCTTTGACCTTGCCGCCGCGGGCGGTGGCCCGAACGAGATTTCGCGGCGGCTCGAGAGCCTGTCTGCCTCGCCGTATCTCTGGCGTCTTGTGGTCCTGCTGTCGCTCGGCGGCTGTTTCGAAATCTACGACCTGTTCCTGACCGGCTATATCGCACCGGGCCTCAACCGCAGCGGGCTGTTGACCACGACCACACAGGCGTTTTTTGGCTTCTCGGGGATTGGTGCGTTCGTCGCCGCGACCTTTGCCGGATTGTTCGCCGGCACTTTCTTCTTGGGCTTCCTTGCCGACCGGTTCGGGCGGCGCTCCATCTTCACCTTTGCCCTGCTCGGCTATACCGCGGCGTCGGTGATCATGGCGTGCCAGGCCACCTCCGGCGGCGTGTTGCTGTGGCGGTTCATCGCCGGCATCGGCATCGGCGTCGAGGTGATCACCATCGACGCCTACATCACCGAGCTCGTGCCAAGCAGGATGCGCGGCCGGGCTTTTGCCGTCAATCAGGCCGTGATGTTTATCGCTGTGCCCATCGTAGCGCTGCTCGCATGGTGGCTGGTGCCGCTGTCGCCCTACGGGGTCGACGGCTGGCGCTGGGTGGTCCTGATCGGCGCTGCCGCCAGCATGGTGATCTGGATCCTGCGGCTCTATGTGCCGGAAAGCCCGCTCTGGCTGGCGCGCCAGGGCCGCACCAAGGAGGCCACCGAGATCGTCCGCAGGCTTGAGGCCGCGACCGGCGCCGATTTAAATCCCGAGCGGATGGCCGAAGCACGGCCCTCCGCAGTGGTTCTCACCGCGGGTTTTGCCGACCTGTTCAAGCCGCCGTATTTTTCGCTCGTCGTGCTGTTGATGGTGTTCAATTTCTGCCAGGCGTTCGGCTTTTACGGTTTCGCCAATTGGGTGCCGACGCTGTTGGTCGAGAAGGGCATCACCGTTACCAAGAGCCTGCAATATTCCTTCATCGTTGCGTTTGCCTATCCGGTAGCGCCGCTGCTCGCCGCAAGCTTTGCCGACCGCTTGGAGCGCAAATGGATCATCAGCGGCGCCTGCGTCGCGATCATCGCCTTTGGCCTGGCCTTTTCGCAGCTCACCGAACCAGCGCTGTTGATCATCTGCGGCGTGCTGCTGACGGCATCGAACATGACGATGTCCTACGCCTACCACGCCTATCAGACCGAGCTGTTCCCGACCGCCATCCGCGCCCGCGCCGCGGGGCTGGTCTACTCGATGAGCCGAGTGAGCGCGACATTCTCCGGCTTCATCGTCGCCTATATGCTGCGCGAGGGCGGCGTCGGCGGTGTGTTCGGGCTGATCACCGCGGCGATGATTATCGTGATCGTGACGCTCGGCGCATTCGGCCCGAACGTGCGCGGCAGGCCGCTCGACGCTTGAAGCCGCGGAACCCTTGCCGAAGCGCGGGGACATGTCTACCTCTCGATGACACTTTTAGACTGAGAGGTAAGTCAGCCATGTTGGACGCCGCCATCAAGGCGCTCACGCAGATTCTGTCGCCGCCGATGCGCTCGATCCTGTGGCGATCGATCGGGCTCGCGCTGGTGCTGATCACCGTGCTGGCGATCGGCCTGCAGCGCCTCTTGAGCTGGTTTGCGACCTATGGCGAGGATTGGGCGGAAGCGTTGCTCGGCCCTGGCTTTCACACCCCGCTTAACGTGCTCGCCTGGGTCGTCTCGATCGCCGCCGGGCTTGGCGTGGTGCTCGGCGGAATTTTCCTGATGCCGGCGATCACCTCGCTGGTGGCGAGCGTGTTCGTCGACGACGTCGCCGACCATGTCGAGCTCGAACACTATCCGGCGGAGCGCCCCGGCGTCGCGCTGCCGCTCGGCGTTGCCATGCGCGAGGGCATCAAGACCGCGCTGCTCACGGTTTTGGTCTATTTGATCGCGCTGCCCTTCGTATTCGTGGCCGGCGCCGGATTGCTGGTTTTCTTCATCGCGACCGCCTGGCTGTTGGGACGCGAATATTTCGAGCTCGCAGCGATGCGCTTCCGGTCGCCCGCGGAAGCCAAGGCGATGCGCAGGGACAACGCCGCGATCATCTTCACCGCGGGACTGATCATCGCGGCGTTCGTCTCGATCCCGATCGTCAATCTCGCGACGCCATTGTTTGGCATGGCTTTCATGGTCCACATGCACAAGCGGCTCTCCGGCTCCCGGCCGGAGTTGATCGAGCCGACGCGCCGGACCGGAGTTCCTACAGTTTAGGCTCGGCAGTATCGCGCGCGAATGGCACCAACAGAAGTCCGATCACCGCGACGCAGGCGAGCATCGCCCAGGCCTCGTTGACGCACAGCGCGAGTGAGGCTTTCTCGACCATCGGCCGCACGAACGCCACGGTGGCCTCATCCGGCGGGCCCGGCGGCCTGTTCAGGAACAGCTTCGTGCTCAGCCCGATCGCCTGTGCCGCGGTGACGTCGCCCGCGAGCAGGCGATCGCGAAAGCCTTCGGCGTAGCCCGCCACTCGCCCGTACAGAATGGTGTCGATCAAGGCAATGCCGATCGCGCCGCCCAGATTTCGCATCAGGTTGAAGAGCCCGCTGGCGTCGGCGACTTCCGCTTCCGGAAGCGAACCCAGCGCAATCCGAGTCGGCGGCAACAGGCAGAACATGATGGCGACACCGCGTACGACCTGCGGCCAGAACATCTCATCGAAATCAGCGATGCGCGGCTGAAACGCGCTCAGGCCGAGCCCGAATGCAAACAGCGCAAAGCCGACGGCCGTCAGCCAACGCGCCCCGAACCGGCTTTCCAGGAGGACCGCCATTGGCGCGGCGATCAGCTGGGCGACGCCGGTGACCAGCATGATGGTGCCGATTTCGAACGCGTCGCGGCCGCGCACGAACGCAAGAAACACCGGCATCAGGTAGACCGAACCAAATAGTCCGACCCCCAGGCAAAAGCTCAAGGCACAGCCAGCCGCGAACGAGCGCCGTCTGAGCGCCGAAAGCCGTACGACCGGATGCGCGGCACCTAAGGTCCGCCGGATTGCGACGCCAATGCCGATGAAGCTCACGAGCAACAGGCCTACGCTCAGCGGCGACAGCCAGCCGCGTTGTGGCGCCTGCTTCAACCCGATCTCAAGGCACGCAAGCGCGATAGCAACAAGGACAAGCACGCGTACATCGAGTTTCGCGAGTTCAGAAAGATCGGTGTCATGGCGCGGCAGCAGGCGTGGCGTGGCCGAAGCAGCAATGAACCCGGGAATGACGTTGATCAGGAACAGCCACGGCCACGACCAGGTCTCCGTGATGAAGCCGCCGACGACAGGTCCGATAGTGGGAGCCAACACCGCGACAACACCGCCGATAGTGGTGGCGACCGCATGGAGCCGTGCTGGAAACAACAGAAAGACCGCCGAAAATACCGCGGGGATCAGCACACCGCCGGAAAATCCCTGCATGACGCGAAACGCCAGCAGCACTGCAAAGCTGCCGCTCAGCGCGCAGCCGATCGACGCCACCGTGAAAAGACCGACCGCGGCCACGAACAGCCGTCGCAGGGTGAAAACGCGCGTCAAAAGTCCGGTCAAGGGGATCGCGATGACTTCCGCAATCAGATAGGCCGTCTGGATCCAGCTCATCGCGTCCTGCGAAATGCCAAGCGCGCTCTGGATGGTCGGCAGCGACGTCGCCACGACCTGGATATCGAGGATCGCCATGAACATGCCGAGGCACATCAGGAGAAAGGCAGTCCAGGTCGCGGCGGTCGGAGTGTCCGCCTGACAGATGTTCTGGCTGGCTAGAACGCGATAATCTGAAGAAAAATCGTCATCGCGCTCAAGCTTGGCGTTTGAGGACGATCCCCGCGCAAACGCTTCGCTTGTGGCGCGATGGAAAACCGGTACCCACCCGCCGGGTCGTAGCCCGAGGGCGTGCTTTTCCGGATGCTGTTCCAGCCGATCGCTCATCGATTTGCGCGCGAAAGCCCGCCGCCGGTGGCGGAAAGCGCCCGCGTCTCCTCACGAACGCGAATGACGAGCACCGCGGCGTTCAGCAGCGTGAAGACGATTGCCACGCCCGGCAAATGCAGCGCGAGCGGAAGCACCACGATCTCCCCGACGACGACGGCATAGTTGGGATGGGACACGTACCGATACGGCCCAGAGGTGATCAAAGGCTCGCCCCGCAAGATGATGATGCGCGTGGTCCAGCGCGACCCGAGGCTCGAAAGAATCCACAGGCGCATGATCTGCAGCAAGACAAAAAACGCCAGTGCAAATAGATTAGCGTCCTGATCACGCCCAAAGGTCCATAACGCGATCAGCCAGGCCGCATGAACGGACACGACAAGCGGATAATGCTTAGCGCCAATTTCGATCGCGCCGCGTGCCATCAGCCTCTCGGTGTTGCGACGGGCAAGAACGAGTTCGCCCAACCGCTGCAGCGTCACCAGCGTCAGGATGATGGAGGCGAAGCTCACGCGGCGTGCCGAAGCGCGACACAGCTCGCGGTGAAACCAGGCCCTAGCGCGGTCAGGAGCGATCGCGGCGGCAGACCTTGCGCCCGGGCGCGTTCGAGCACGAAGAGCACGGTCGGCGCCGACATGTTGCCGTAGTCGGCGATCACCTCGCGCTCGTGGTCGAGCGTTCCCTGATCGAGCGACAGCGCGCGCTCCAGCGCAAGGATGACTTTGCTTCCACCAGGATGGCAAATGAAGCGATCGATCTCGCCGACTGAGATCTGCATCCGTGAGAGAATCTCGGCGACCGCCGCGCCCATGTGATCCCTGACGAAATCGGGGATCGTGCGCTGAAAGATCACGCCGAACCCTTCGGTATCGACGCTCCATCCCATGATGTCGAGCGTATCGGGCCACAGCTTCTCGCCCGTCGCCTCGACCCACGTGGCGCCGCCGTCGCCTGCGCGCAGCACGATGGCGGCCGCGCCGTCGCCGAAAAGGCTGGCGGCAACCACGTTGGCCTTGGTCAAATCGTCATGCCGGACCGCCAATGTGCAGAGTTCGAGCGCGACCAACAGCACGTTGCTGCCGGGTCGCGACTGTGCGAGCCGTGAGGCAATCGAAAGTCCGGATACGCCGCCGGCGCAGCCAAGCCCGAACACCGGCACCCGCGACACGTCGGAGCGAAAGCCCATCTTGCCCGCGACACGCGCCTCCAACGTCGGCGTCGCGATGCCGGTCGAACAGACAGTCACGACCGTGTCGATGTCGGAAGCAACCAGATCCGCCTGCGCGATCGCCTTGCGCGCGACATCGAGAAACAGAGCTTCCGCGCCTTCCAAAAAGGCCCCGGTTCGCTCCGGCCAGCCGCGCGGCTTGAGATACCACTCGATCGGCTTGACGCCGTAACGATGGTGAATGCCGGTGTTGGCGAACAGGCTCGAAAGCGTCTCGAATTGCGGATAGCGGTCCGCCATCAACCCGGTTGCGACTTCGAGGACTTGCTTCTGGTGGAATTGATGAGGCGGAACCGAGGTCGCCAGTGAAACGAGCGCGGCCGTGTGGTTCATATCCTGTCCCTGCCTCTCATGCCCCTTCACCTATGAACCACGCGGTGCGGCGATTATTTCGGCCGGAGGCGTCCACGAGCGGCGGGGAGCGTTCACTATGCGGTGAATGCGGCTTTCATTTGCTGCAACGATGGCCGCGAGCGGATGAATACCCAACCGCCGGCAGCCGCCTTACACCGCCAGCCCACACTTCCGCATCACGGCCTTTGCCGCGCCAAACGGCTCCGGTGTGAATGGCCCGGGCGGCGCGCGGGTGATCAGGCTGACAAAGATGAGCGCGGCAATCGCCAGCCAAAAGCACAGCCAGAAGCCATCGATATAGGCGAGCACATTCGCCTCCCGCTGAACCCTCGCCGAAAGCGTGCCAAGCGCCCGCGCTACGGCGGTCGCCGCGCCATGTCCGGCAAAACCATCCGCGAGATGCTTGAGCACGCGCGTCACGTCGACGCCGCCATTTTCGATGTGCAACCCGAGAAAGTTGGAGTGCACCTGCTCGCGGACGCGCAGCCAGGTCCCCATCAGCGCCACGCCGATCTCCGCGCCGCCGAGGCGCATGATCTGGATGTAAGCGGCGAACGCCGTCGCCCGCGACGTATCTGCGTTCGACAGCGCGAGGATAATGATCGGCAGCAGCGTGAACGCCTGACCGACCGATTGCAGGAGAACGATGGCGATGAAATCGCCGCGCGCCCAGTCATGCGTCAACTGAGTGCCGAGTAGGTTCGCCGCAGCGAAAGCCGACAATCCGACGATCAGCACGGTGCGCGCATCGAAATGCCTAAGCAGGAAGATCGACACCGGCACCAGAACCAACATCGGCAAGGCGCCATAGGTCAGGAGCAGCACGCCGGATTGCTCCGGCCGCATCAGGCCGACGACACCGAGAAAATTCGGCACCAGCGATGAATTGGACAGGCTCGTCAGCGTGTAGAGCAGGATGACGACCAGCGAGAGCCCTATATTGCGCGAGAACAGCACGTTGACATGGGCCCAGGGCTGCCGGACGCAGGCCTCGTTGACAAGGAAGACAATGAACAGCGCTCCGCCGCCGAGCAGCAGCGCCATCACCGTGCCCGATCCCAGCCAGTCCAGGCGATTGCCCTGGTCGAGGCCGGCATAGATCATCGAGACGGACGCGCCAAGCAGCAGCATTCCACCCCAGTCGGCCTCCCGCACCAGGTTCCGGTTGACCTCTTCATGGGGGGTGCCGAGATAAACCATCAGCGCCATCAGCGGCGCGATCAGCGCACCCTGCCAATATAGCCACTGCCATCCCCAATGATCGACATAGAAGCCGACGAGTGAGGTTGAGGTATCGAGCGCAAATCCGACCCGGATCGAATAGAGCGCGATCGCAGGCAGCCACCAGCGGATCGGCAAATTGCGGAAGATGATCATCAACGTCGCGGGAACGAATGTGCCGAGCAGCATGCCGTGCGCGATGCTGAGCGCGATCAGCGCGGTGTAGTCGCGCACGAACGGGATGATCAGCGAGATCAGCGCGAAGACGAGGCTCGGGATGCCCAGCACCCGGCGCAGACCGAATGCGGTCGCAAGCCAGGCCACCGACGGCGCGATGAAAATCTGCGAGCCAATGCCGGCGGTTGAGAGCCAGGCGCCCTCGTCGAAGCCGAGCGAGAACGCGCCGCGCAGATCGGCCAGTCCAACCGAGGTCAGGCGGCTGTCGAAGTTTGCCAGAAACGAGCCCAGCAGAACGGCGCCAACCGCGAATAGCGGTTGCGGCGCCATGCCGCCACGTGACAGAGGCCCCCGCCCGGCGGCGTCATTTTCCGCCATTTGACCCGATATCTTCGGTATGGACATTGGCGACGACCGACATGCCCGGCAACAGGCGTTGCAGCAGCGGCTGGTTCGTGTCGAGCTCGATACGGACCGGGATGCGCTGCACGACCTTGGTGAAATTGCCGGTGGCGTTGTCCGGTGGCAGCAGCGCGAATTGCGATCCGCTGGCCGGCGAAATCCGGCCCACGCGGCCGTGCAGTTTCTCATGCGGGAAGCTGTCGACCGTCAAATCGACGGATTGGCCCGGCCTGACCCGGGTAAGCTGCGTTTCCTTGTAGTTCGCCATCACATAAACGTTTGGCAGCGGCACCACGTTGATCAGGTTGGCGCCGATGTTGACGTAGTCGCCCGGCTGAACCTGGCGCTCGCCGGTGACCCCGTCGAACGGCGCCACGATCTTGGTATAGCCGAGCTTGAGCTTGGCCGCGGCCAATGTCGCCTTGGCACCTTCGAGATCGGCGGCGCGTTGCTTCTTGGTTCCGGACAGCACTTCGAGCTGGTGCTTCTGCGCGGCGATCACGGCCCGGCTGGCGCGAACGTCGGCGCCAGCCTTGGCGAAGGCCGCGGTCGCCTGTTCGAGCTTCTGCCGCGTCCCGGCCTCGGTCTGCGACAGCGATTGCTGCCGCTCCTGTTCCTGGCGCGCTTCCACCTCCTGGGCGGCCGCCGACACCTGCTGGGCTTCGGCCTGCGCGATCGTCGCATATTGCAGTTCGACTTGGTTGGCGAGATTGTCGAGCGCCGCTTGCGCGCCGGCGACGCCCGCCTCTGCCTGGGCGACCTGGGCTTCATAATCGGCGGGATCGATCTGAATCAGGAGATCGCTGGCCTTGACGTGCTGGAAGTCGTTCACAGCGACGGTCAAGACCTCGCCGGCAACCCGGCTACTCAAACGTGTCAGGTCGGCGCGGACATAGGCATCGTTGGTGGTCTGGATCGCGGCGCTGCCGGTCCATTCGTCCCAGCGATACGTCGCGAGCGCGATGAAGCCGAGCGCGACGATGACCGCGAACAACGGGATCGCAAACCGCCCCCAGAAACCGGGCGCGGCTTTTGCCAGCGGCACACCGGCCGGCGCGGCTGTCGGAGCTGGCGCGTTCTGATCGGCGAGCGCCGGGATGGCTTGTTCCTGCTGACTCACGAAGATTCCTCAACTCACTCGCCCGCGAAAAGTGCGCGGGGAGCCGAATGCTGCATCAAGACATGATCGCAATCATGCCTCAGACCGTCTTCTCCGGCCAGCGGCAGAGATCGTTGATCAGGCATACCTCACAGCGCGGCTTGCGGGCCAGGCAAGTGTACCGGCCATGCAGGATCAGCCAGTGATGCGCATGCAGCATGAATTCGGGCGGAACGACTTTTTCAAGACCAAGCTCGACCTCGAGCGGCGTCTTGCCTGGCGCGAGGCCGGTGCGATTGCCGACGCGGAACACATGGGTATCGACTGCCATCGTGTGCTCGCCATAGGCCATGTTGAGCACGACATTGGCGGTCTTGCGCCCCGCACCCGGAAGCGACTCGATCTCGACCCTCGTCCGCGGCACTTCGCCGCCGAAATCCCTGATCAGTTTCTCCGACAGCGCGATGACGTTCTTCGCCTTGGCGCGATAGAGGCCGATGGTCTTGATGTAGTCGCGCAATTTCTCTTCGCCGAGCGCGAGCATTTTTTGCGGCGTGTCGGCGACGGCAAACAGCGCGCGCGTGGCGCGGTTGACGCCGGCATCGGTCGCCTGCGCCGACAGCACGACCGCGACAAGAAGCGTAAAGGGATTGAGATGCTCCAGCTCGCCCTTGGGCTCTGGGTTGGCCTTTTGGAAACGGCTGAAGGCCTCGCGGACCTCTTCCGGCGTCCAGGGTTTAGGGGATTTGGGCCTTGGGGATTTGCGCTTTGGCGTCTTGGGCTTTAGGGCCTTGGCGTTTGATTTGGGCTTCGGCGCCTTCGGCGCTTTTTTCAACGCACGCGCGGAGCTCGACTTGGCCTCCTTGGTTTTCCTGGCTTTGGCCCTGTTTGCCGATTTTTTCGGCACCGATCGAACGCCAGCTCTCTTGGCACGTTGAGCGCGGATGATTTTCGCCATGAACAGGGTATACTGATACGCAATGACGGCAGGCAATCACTTTGATCCGAATGCGACTGAGCCCGAATTGTTTTCGGCGCTCCTGACCCCGCATCGCTCGCTCAACCGCACCGGGTTTGTGGTGCTGATGGTGTTTGTGAGTGTCGTCAGTTTCGTTGCCGGTGTCGCGTTTCTCATGATGGGCGCCTGGCCGGTGCTCGGCTTTTTCGGGCTGGACGTGCTCGTGATCTACTGGGCGTTCAAGGTCAATTTCCGCACTGCGCAGGCGCGCGAGGAGATTTCGGTGACGCCTTCCGAGTTGCGGGTGCGCCGGATCAGCCATCGCGGCCATGCCGCCGAATGGGTGCTCAATCCGCTCTGGGTGCGGCTCGACCAACAAGTGCACCAGGAATATGGCGTGGAACGGCTCTATCTGGTGTCCAGGGGCCACCATGTCTCGATCGGCAGGTTTTTGGGTCCGGTCGAAAAGGCAAGTTTTGCCAAGGCCTTAAACGCTGCGCTCGTGGCCGCCCGGCGCGGGGTGGCCTATAACCCGGTTGGCTGAGGCAGATCGGAAATCGGGTGGTTTCGCATGCCGGAACGTCCTACATCCACCTCCATGATGACACTTGCCATACACGACCAGCGGCTGGCCAAGCCGGGTCTCCAGAACGCCGCCCTGCGCGACTATGATTCGGTGCGCCGCGCGATTGCCTTCATTTCCGAACACTGGCGCAGCCAGCCGACCATCGAGGCGATGGCAGACGCGGCCAGCGTCACGCCGGACGAACTGCACCATCTGTTCCGCCGCTGGGCCGGGCTGACGCCCAAAGCCTTCATGCAGGCGTTGACGCTCGATCACGCCAAAGGGCTGTTGCGGGATTCCGCCAGCATACTCGACGCGGCGCTGGACTCCGGCCTCTCGGGTCCGGGACGGCTACACGACCTCTTCGTCACCCATGAAGCGATGTCGCCGGGCGAATGGAAGAACGGCGGCGCCGGCATGACGCTGCGCTACGGCTTCCACCCCTCGCCGTTCGGGACTGCGATCGTGATCGCGACCGGCCGCGGGCTCGCGGGCCTTGCCTTCGCCGATCCGGGCGACGAGCGGATCGCGCTCGCCGACATGACACGGCGCTGGCCGAATGCCACCTATGTCGAGGACAGCGGCGGCACGGCGGGGCTCGCTCAGCGCATTTTCGACACCCGGCTATGGCGGCCGGATCAGCCGCTGCGGGTGGTCCTGATCGGCACCGATTTCGAGGTGCGGGTATGGGAAACGCTGTTGAAGATCCCGATGGGCAAGGCGGTCTCGTATTCCGACATCGCCTGCAAGATCAGGTCGCCCAAGGCCTCGCGCGCCGTCGGCGCCGCGGTCGGAAAGAATCCAGTGTCGTTCGTGGTACCCTGCCATCGCGCGCTCGGCAAGGACGGCAAGCTGACCGGCTATCACTGGGGCATCACGCGTAAGCAGGCGATGCTCGGCTGGGAGGCGGGACAGGTCGGCACGCACTGACGTTCGGATGAAGCGAAATCCGTCGCGTCATCCACGCGGCTGATAAGTCCAGCGCTTACCCCGCTAAATCGAGCTTCGACTCCACCGTGGAATCCGCGTTGAGGCGATAGATGATCGGCACGCCGGTTGCGAGTTCGCGCTTCAAGATGCCTTCGGGCGACAGCTTTTCCAGGACCATGATCAGCGCGCGCAGGGAATTGCCGTGGGCTGCGACCAGGGTGCGCTCGCCGCGCAGCACGCCGGGCAGAATCTCCTGCACGTAGTAAGGCAGCGCGCGTGCCAGCGTATCCTTCAGGCTCTCGCCGCCGGGCGGCGGTACATCATAGGAGCGGCGCCAGATCAGGACCTGGTCCTCACCCCATTTCTTGCGCGCATCGTCCTTGTTCAACCCTGAGAGATCGCCGTAGTCGCGCTCATTGAGCGCGAGGTCTTTTTTGGTCGGCAGCCCGGTCTGACCGATCTCGGCGAGTATCAAATCCAGCGTGTGCTGCGCGCGCAGCAGGACCGAGGTGAAGGCGATGTCGAATTTCAGCCCCTGCGCCTTCAACTTGTGGCCAGCGTCGTTGGCCTCCGCGATACCCTGTTCGGTGAGGTCCGGGTCCTTCCAGCCGGTGAAGAGATTTTTCAGATTCCATTCGCTCTGGCCGTGGCGCACCAGCACAAGAAGACGCTCGCTCATACCTCTGCTTCCGCTCCAATCGAATTTCTAAAAGTCGGCCAAGCCCAGCACATCCGCCATCGTATAGAAGCCTGGCGGCTTGCCATGCGCCCACAACGCTGCCCTAAGCGCGCCCTGGGCAAAGAGCGTCCGATCCTCGGCATGATGCGAGAGGATGAGGCGCTCCGAGGGGCCTGCGAAAATCACGCTGTGATCCCCGGCGGCGGTGCCGCCACGCAAGGACGCAAAGCCGATATCGCCAGACCTGCGGGCGCCGGTGACGCCGTCGCGGCCGCGCGCCGAATGATCCTCGAGCGTGATGCCGCGGCCGGCCGCTACGGCCTCGCCCAGCATCAAGGCGGTGCCGGATGGCGCGTCGATCTTGGCCTTGTGGTGCATCTCCAGAATTTCGATATCAAAGCTTTCGTCAAGCGACTGCGCGACACGCTTGACCAGCGCCGCCAACAAATTGACGCCGAGACTCATATTGCCCGACTTGACCACGATGGCGCGCGAGGTGACGCTCTTGATCACGGCATCATCGGAGTGGGATAGGCCGGTCGTGCCGATGACATGGACGAGGCCACGCTGGGCGGCGATCGCGACATTGGCGATGGTCGCGCCCGGCACGGTGAAATCGAGAATGCCGTCGGCGTCCGCCGACAACGTCCACAAATCGGCCGAAAGCTTCACGCCATTGGGGGGCAGTCCCGCCAGCATGCCGGCATCCTTGCCGAGAAGGTCCGATCCGGGCGCCTCCAGCGCGCCGGCCAGGACGGCACCAGCGGTCTCGGAAATGACACGCGTCAGCGCCCGGCCCATCCGGCCGCCGGCCCCCGCAACAATCAACCGCATGTCGGACATGGCGCAACCCTCAATGAAGCCCTTGTAGCCGGGGCGGGCTGTTCCGGCAACCGATCAGGGTCTCGGATATCAGGGTCTTGGATCAGGGCTGCGGGCCGTCATAGCCCTCGATGATCACCAGGTCGCCTTCCGAATGCGGGCTGCGGATCGCGACCAGATGCTGGTATTCCGGCGAATTATAGCAGGCGACCGCGGTCTCATAGTCCTTGAACTCGAGGACCACGTTGCGCGATCGCGACGAACCTTCCTTCGGCTCAAACGTGCCGCCGCGCACCAGGAATTTCGCGCCGTATTTTTTGAAAACTGCGCCGTTCTGCGCGACGTATTGCTTGTAGCCGTCCATGTTATGCACGTCGATGCGTGCGATCCAGTAGCCCTTTGCCATGTTGTTCTTCCTTTTTTCTAGGCGACCAGCCTGGGCGCGATCTCGGCCTGGATGGCGTCCGCCGCGGCCTTGGGATCGGCGGCTTCCAGCACCGGGCGGCCGACCACCCGATAATCCGCGCCTGCGGCCATCGCGCGGGCCGGCGTCATGATCCGCTTCTGATCGCCGGTCGCGGCGCCCGCCGGCCGGATGCCGGGCGTGACCAATCTCATTTGGTGGCCGACCACCTTGCGAAGCGCGGCCGTCTCCTCTGGGGAGCATACCAGGCCATCGATGCCGAGCACCTGCGCCTGTTGGGCGCGCGCCTCGACCAGATCGGAAACGCCGAGCCGGTAGCCGGCGGCATGGAGATCGCCGTCGTCGTAGGAGGTCAGCACAGTGACCGCGAGGATCTTCAGGTCGGTCCCTGCGCGCGCTTCCGCCGCCGCCTTCATGGTCTGCGGATAGGCGTGTACCGTGAGGAAGGTCGCCCCGAGCTTGGCGATGCTCTCGACCCCGCGCGCGACCGTATTGCCGATGTCGTGCAGCTTGAGATCGATGAAGACCTTCTTGCCCTTGTCGGCAAGCTTGCGCACCAATGGCAGGCCTCCGGCATAGCCAAGCTGATAGCCGATCTTGTAAAACGTCACGCTGTCGCCAAGCCGGGCAACCATCGCTTCGGCCGCCTCGACGCCTGGGAGATCGAGCGCCACAATCAACCGGTCTTTGGGAGCGATGTCGGACGGCGGCATGGTCACCTCACATCATGTGTTGGGAAACGTCGATCAATTGCCGGACCAGTGCTCTCAGCGCCTCGATATCGGCCGGATTTTTCAATCTGTCCATATCGTCATAGGCCTGATCGGCATACGACAGCGCGAGCTGGTTCGGAATGACCGTCGCGTGGCAGGCAGACAAGATCAGCCGCAACGCCGCCAAAGCGCGGGTTCCGCCGAGCCGGCCTTCGGAGGCGGCCGCGATCGCAAAGGGCCGCTCGCGAAATACTTGTCCGCGCGACTCCTGCGTATCCTGCACCCGCGTGATCCAGTCGATGGTGTTCTTCAAAAGCGGCGGCACCGAGGAATTATATTCGGGGGACACGAACAGGACGCCGTGATGGGCGTTGATCATGCGCTTGAGATTGACCGCGTGCTTTGGCACGCCCGATTTCGCCTGCAGGTCGCCATCATAGATCGGCAGCGGGAAATCACCGAGCGATATCCGCGTCACGTCCACGCCGGCCTGGGCAAACTCATATGCCGCCGCCGCGGCAAGCCGCACATTGTGCGAGCCGCTGCGCAGCGAGCCGGGGATCACCAGGATTTTCAGCGCGGACACGTTTGAATTCGCATTCGGGGCAAACCAGATGCCGCCGAGCGAATGGGCCGGGCGGCGTTAGTCTTTGCGATACACCCACACGCGGGCCGGAGGAAGGTTCATCCAGATCCGCTCGGAGGCTTCCGTGGACACGCCGGGCAGCGATTTCGGTATAGGCGGAACCACCGAATAGGTGAACTGCACAAACGGCGCGCCGGGCGCAAGCGCTGCGAAGGCATCGCGAACGAGCCTGACTCGCGTCAGCATCGGCTTTGTCACCAGCGGCAAGCCGGACACCACGGCATTGGCGGGCGCGTTCAGGACATTCCACAGCGTGTCCCGCAGCCTATAGGCGTCGCCCTGCACCACTTTCGCGTGCGGATAGCGGTCTCGCAGCAGCGCGCAGAAGCCGGGATTATATTCGACCAGCACAAGGCGCTTCTGATCGACGCCGCGTTCGATCAGCGCACTGGTAATGGCGCCCGTGCCGGGTCCGAGTTCGACCACGGGTCCGGAGCAATCAATGTCGACATATTGCGCCATGGTGCGGGCCAACAGGCGACCCGACGGCATCACCGCGCCGACGTGAAGCGGCTTTTCGATCCATGAACGGAGAAAACGGACCTCATCATCAAGACGAGGAGGTTTCTTCAACGCACGCACGGACGATTGCAAAGGCATGTCACGACCAGACGGGGGGGAGGCGTTCCACGGAAGTGTCAGAAAAGGGTCATAAAGACGTATAGGTCCCGGGCGAGACGGTCAAGCCGAACCGTGCTGCGCGGAGATACAGCGATAAGACCCTGCGCTGTCGGTAGTTTTCGCTGCCGCGCACAACGGACGGCGCGACGACTTCAGGATGAATCGTCATCGCGCTCTAACTCGTTATTTGAGCATGATCTTTCCGGAGAACCGGGTCCCACCCATCGGGGCGCAGCCCAACGGCATGCTTTTCCGAATCACGCTCTGGCGAGACGCGCCTGCTAACTCGCGCGGTTACCGAAGAAGTCCTTGACCTTGGCGAAGAAGCCCGACGCTTCAGGCTGCGTGGCGCCGGAGGAAAGCTTTTCGAACTCGGCGAGCAATTCCTGCTGCTTCTTGGTGAGGTTCTGTGGCGTTTCGACCACGACCTGGACATACATGTCGCCCGTCTGGCGCGAGCGCAGCACAGGCATGCCCTTCGAGGCAATACGGAAACGGCGCCCCGATTGGGTTCCCGCGGGGATTTTGACCTTGGTCTTGCCCTTGTCGATGGTCGGCACCTCGAACTCGCCGCCCAGGGCCCCCGTCACCATCGAGATCGGCACGCGGCAATGCAGGTCAGCGCCGTCGCGCTGGAAGAACTCATGCGCCGTCAGCGACAGGAAAATGTAGAGATCGCCGGACGGACCGCCACGGAAGCCGGCTTCGCCTTCGCCTGCCAGCCTGATCCGCGTACCGTCCTCCACACCCTGCGGGATATTGACCGACAAGGTCCGCTCGCGCGTCGCGCGTCCCGAACCGGAGCACGAGGGACAGGCATCTTCGATCATCTGCCCGCGCCCCTGACAGCCGGGGCAAGTTCGTTCCAGCGTAAAGAAGCCCTGCGCCTGCCGCACCCGGCCGGCGCCGCCGCAGGTCGAGCAGTTCTTCGGCTTGGTGCCGGCCTTGGCCCCGGTACCGGAGCAGGACTCGCAAGTGACGGAGACGGGAATTTCGATCTGCGCGGTCTTGCCCTGGAACGCTTCTTCGAGCGTGATTTCCATGTTGTAGCGGAGATCGGCGCCGCGCTCGCGTCCGCCGCGGCTGCGTTGTCCGGCCATGCCGAACAGATCCTCGAAGATGTCCGAGAACGAGGTGGCAAAGCCGGCGCCGAATCCTGGACCGCCGGGGCCCGTGCCGCCCTGCTCGAACGCCGCGTGGCCGAAACGGTCATAGGCGGCACGCTTCTCGCCGTCCTTCAGAACTTCGTAGGCTTCGTTGATTTCCTTGAAGCGGACTTCGCTCGTCGCATCGCCCGGATTGCGGTCCGGGTGCCATTTCATCGCGAGCTTTCGAAACGCCGCCTTGAGCTTGGATTCGTCCGCGTTGCGTTCGACTTCGAGGGTTTCGTAATAGCAGCGCTTGGTAGACATCCGTCAAACCCGCCCGAACTTCGTCTTCATTCCGAAGCGCCGCAAGAAGCATGCAGCCTTCGGTTGAATGAAAAATGGCCCTCACCCATCGAGACGCAGCTCACGTGCTCTGTGGCATGAGGGTCATGGCCGTTGCCCGCCTCAAGCAGACTTCTTCTTGTCGTCGTCGACCTCGGTAAATTCCGCGTCGACCACGTCATCCTTCGCAGCGTCCTTGGCCGCATCGCTTTCGGCCTGCTGCTTGTACATGGCCTCGCCAAGCTTCATCGAAGCCTGGGCCAGCGTGTTGGTCTTGGCCTTGATCGCCTCGGCATCGTCGCCCTTCAGCGCTTCCTTCAGGTCGCTGACGGCATCCTCGATGGCCCGCCGCTCGCCTTCCGCGATTTTTGAACCGTGTTCGGAGAGGGCCTTCTCGGTCGAATGAACCAGCGCGTCGGCGTGGTTCTTGGCGTCGACCGCTTCGCGGCGCTTCTTGTCCGCAACCGCATTGGCCTCGGCGTCCTTGACCATCTTCTCAATGTCGCCCTCCGACAGGCCACCCGACGCCTGGATCCGGATCTGCTGCTCCTTGCCGGTCGCCTTGTCCTTGGCCGACACGTTGACGATGCCGTTGGCGTCGATGTCGAAGGTCACCTCGATTTGCGGCATGCCGCGCGGCGACGGTGGAATGCCCATCAGGTCGAACTGGCCGAGCATCTTGTTGTCGGCCGCCATCTCGCGCTCGCCCTGGAAGACGCGGATGGTGACCGCGTTCTGATTGTCTTCGGCGGTCGAGAACACCTGGCTCTTCTTGGTTGGGATCGTGGTGTTGCGGTCGATGATGCGGGTGAACACGCCACCCAGCGTCTCGATGCCGAGCGACAGCGGCGTGACGTCGAGCAACAGCACGTCCTTGACGTCGCCCTGCAGCACGCCGGCCTGGATCGCAGCGCCAATGGCGACGACTTCGTCCGGGTTGACGCCCTTGTGCGGCTCCTTGCCGAAGAACTGCTTCACCATCTCCTGGATCTTCGGCATGCGGGTCATGCCGCCGACCAGCACCACTTCGCCGATCTCGCCGGCGGTCAGGCCGGCATCCTTCAGCGCCTTGCGGCAGGGCTCGATGGTCTTCTCGACGAGATCCTGGACCAGCGCCTCGAACTTGGCGCGCGTCAGCTTCATCGTCAGATGCTTCGGCCCGGACTGGTCGGCTGTGATGAACGGCAGATTGATCTCGGTCTGCGTGGTTGAGGACAGCTCGATCTTGGCCTTTTCAGCCGCCTCTTTCAGGCGCTGCAGGGCGAGCTTGTCGTTGCGCAGGTTGATGCCCTGCTCCTTTTGGAACTCGTCGGCCAGATAGTTGACCAGCCGCATGTCAAAATCTTCGCCACCGAGGAAGGTGTCGCCGTTGGTCGATTTCACCTCGAACACGCCGTCGCCGATCTCCAGAATCGAAACGTCGAAGGTGCCGCCGCCGAGGTCGTAGACCGCGATCGTGCCGGACTTCGTCTTGTCGAGGCCGTAAGCCAGGGCCGCCGCGGTCGGCTCGTTGATGATGCGCAGCACTTCAAGGCCGGCGATCTTGCCGGCGTCCTTGGTGGCCTGACGTTGGGCGTCGTTGAAATAGGCGGGCACGGTGATGACGGCCTGATCGACCTTCTGGCCGAGATGAGCCTCCGCGGTCTCTTTCATCTTTTGCAGGATGAACGCGGAGACCTGCGAGGGCGAATAGGTCTTGCCGTCGGCTTCGACCCAAGCGTCGCCGTTGGAAGCCTTGACGATCTTGTAGGGGACGAGCTTCTTGTCCTTCTCGACCATCGGGTCGTCATAGCGGCGGCCGATCAGGCGCTTGACCGCGAAGAAGGTGCGCTCGGGATTGGTCACGGCCTGGCGCTTGGCCGGCTGGCCGACAAGCCGCTCGCCGTCATCGCTGAACGCAACGATGGACGGCGTAGTCCGCATGCCCTCGGCGTTCTCGATGACTTTCGACGTTTTGCCATCCATTACGGCGACGCACGAATTGGTGGTGCCGAGATCGATCCCAATGACCTTTCCCATGGTCCTCACATCCTTCCTTTTTCGGCAGGTCGGCAGGGCCCTGACGGCACCCCAATCCATACCCCCTCAGATCAAATACTCGCGATATCGCGGCGGTGAGCCTCCATATAGGAGAGGGGTACCGGCCCGCAAGGACCGGGCCGCAAGCTTGGGGCACGAAAACCCGCATCGTTGAAAGATAATGTCCAGCCGCGCACATGACGGCCAGAGGACAGACCCGCTGGCAATATCCCGTTAACCGATGGACGGCGCGAGCCCCGCCGGACCGGCCATGCGACCGGCGAGCGGAAGGGCAAGGGGAACGGCAAGGGGAACGGAATGGCGCCTGACCCTGTTGCCAGGCCGTCAAAACCGCTAAAAGCGGGGCGCCGAAACATGCCGCCGGCTCGTATCCCGGCCGACCCATCGGCCCTAATGCAAACCAAGTAGGTACTTCATGACGTGGCTTCGATTTCTGACTGCGGTTGCCCTGCTGGCTGCAGTATGGCGGCCTGCCCTGGCAGCGGACGCAACGTTCCCGCCGGGCGTCCGGGTAGGGCTGACGCCACTGGTTGGCCTCTCCCGCGCTAAGTCCTTCGCCGGTTTCGAATCCGAAGATCAGAATGTGAAGGTCCTGGTGACGGAGCTTCCCCCCGACGCCTATGGCGAAGTCTCGAACGCCTTCAAGGCCAACCCGGCCGGCGCCGGCGGCATCAAGCCGGAGAAGATCGAGACGGCGGCCGGCACAGCCTATTACACCGCCGAAACGGCCAAGGACGGCGCCACCACCGTGCGCCGCTATTCGATGATCTTCTCGGGCGGCACCTTCTCCGGCTATGTCGCCGTGCAGATCCCGGAAAATGCCACCAAGATCTATTCCGACGACGCAGTTCGCCAAATGTTTGCGTCGGCCGTGACCCGCAAGGAGGTTCCGGTCGAGGAGCAGCTTGGACTGATGCCGTTCAACGTCACCGAACTCAGCAGCTTCAAGAACATCCGAACGCTCGCGCCAGGTGCCGCCCTCGTGCTCGCCGACGGCGACGAGGCGGCCGGCTTCGAGCCAGCCCCTTTCATGGTGATCGGCGTCCTCGGCGTCACGCCGCCGCAGCCGGACGACCGTGGCCGGTTCGCCCAGCAGTCCGCGACGACAATTCCAGGCGTTCGCGACGCGCGAATCACGATGTCGGAACCGATCCGCATCGATGGCATGCCCGGCTATGAAACGCGAATTGACGCGACCAGCGGCAAGGGCAACACGTCGGTGACCGTGGTGCAGTGGCTGAGGTTCGGCGGCCCACACATGCTTCGCATCATCGGAAGCGCGCCGCGCGACCAATGGTCGGCGGCGTTTCCGCGCTTCCGCGCCGTGCGCGACGGAATTCAGCCGCGCGGCTAGCTAATCTTAAGCCGCGTTATCCGGCTCGTTGCCATTGGCAGGTGCGGTTGCTTTCGCACCGCCCTTGGATACGGCAACCAGCGCCGGCCGCAGCACCCTGTCGCCGATCATGAAACCGGACTGCACCACTTGCACGACGGTGCCGGCTGGAACGGACGGGTCGGGAACCTCGAACATCGCCTGTTGAAAATTCGGATCGAATTTTCCACCCGATGGATCGAACTTCTTCACCCCGTTCTTTTCCAGCGTGTTGAGCAGCGACCGCTCGGTCAACTCCACACCTTCGATCAGCGCCTTCAGGCCGGGATCGGCGGCGTCGCGCGCTTCAGCTGGCAACGCATCGAGTGCACGCTGCAGATTGTCGGCGATATCGAGCACATCGCGCGCGAAGCCGGTGATGCCATAGGTCCTGGCATCGGCGACCTCACGGCTGGTGCGCTTGCGCAGATTCTCCATCTCCGCCAGCGTGCGCAGCATCTTGTCACGCGCTTCGGCTGCTTCCTTGGCCAGTGCTTCCGCCGATCCGGTCTCCGGATCGTCAGGCATGATGTAGGGCTTGGAAACCACGGGCTCGCTGGCCTGCGCCGGGTCCACCGGCTCGTTCCTTTGCAGGTCGGGGTCAGTCATGGCTTACTTTCTCGAAAAATCGCCTGGGAATGGATGAGAGGAGATGCTGGCCGGGATATCGTGCTTTGGATACCGAAAATCAAGCGAAACCGTGCCCCGATCGGTTCCGGTCAGCCGCCGAGCATCCGGCTTACGATGCGCGCGGCATAGTCCACCGTCGGAATCACCCTGGCATAATTGAGCCGTGTCGGCCCGATTACGCCAAGAACGCCGACAATGTGGCCGGCGCCGTCGCCATAGGGCGCGACGATGGTGGAAGAGCCCGACAGCGAAAACAGCTTGTTCTCCGATCCGATGAAAATCCGCACCCCTTCGGCACGCTCGGCGCGGCCCAAAAGATCGATGACGCCGCGCTTGGTTTCGAGATCGTCGAACAACGATTTCACCCGCTCCAAATCTTCGAGCGCATGCAGATCTTCCAGGAGATTGGCGTGACCGCGCACGATCAGTTGCCGGTCCTCGCTCTCACCGCCGGACCAGCTCGCGATCCCCGCGGTGATCACCTTCTGCGTCAGTTGATCGAGCTCGGCGCGGTCCTGCGTCAATGCGGTTTCCATTTCCAGCCGCGCTTCGGCGAGCGTCCGGCCTCTGATCCGCGCGTTGAGGAAATTGCTGGCTTCGGTGAGCGCGGACGGGGGGACGCCCGGCGGCAGCGCCAAGACGCGGTTTTCGACCTGGCCATCCTCGCCCACCAGCACCACCAGCGCCCGCTCCGGCTCCAGCCGCACGAATTCGATATGCTTCAGCCGCGAATTGGATTTGGCGGTCAACACCACCGCCGCGGCCCGGGTCAGGCCGGAGAGCCGCGTCAAGGCCTCGCCAAGCGCAGCCTCGACCGATTGCGCCCGCCCGACGGCCGCAAGCTGGCTTTGGATGGACTGCCGTTCCGCTTCGGTGAGATCGCCGAGCTGCATCAACGCGTCGACGAAGAAACGCAACCCCAGTTCGGTCGGCAGCCGGCCGGCGGAGGTATGAGGCGCATAGATCAGGCCGAGCTGCTCGAGATCCGCCATCACGTTCCGCACCGAGGCGGGCGAGAGCGGCACCGCGATCAGGCGCGAGATGTTGCGCGACCCGACGGGCTCGCCGGTCGCCAGATAGCTCTCGACGATCTGGCGGAAGATGTCGCGCGACCGCTCGTTGAGCTGGGCGAGCCCGGCATGCGGCGTGATCAGGCCGATCGGATCGTGGTGGGCCACAGACAACTCCTTGTACTACCCAACAGTTTGGCTATCCGGCGGGCTCGTGACAAGCGGTCATTGGTTCCCGAGAAGGATGCCCAAGGACGCTGTAGAGCGCCTTGTAAAGGGCCTTGCCGCCTCCCCTTCCCGCTCCTACAAGCAGCGCGAAGCGATTTTGCTTGATTTCCGGAGAGTTCCCATGCGGCCGAGCCGCCGTGCACCGGACCAACTGCGCCCCGTTTCGTTGGAGCGCGGGGTCGTCAAATATGCCGAAGGGTCCTGCATGGTGAAATTCGGCGACACCCAGGTGCTGGTGACGGCGACCCTGGAAGACCGGCTGCCGCCATGGCTGAAGGGCCAGGGCCGCGGCTGGGTGACGGCTGAATATGGCATGCTGCCACGCGCCACGCTGGAACGCACGCGGCGCGAAGCGTCCGCCGGCAAGCAGAATGGCCGCACCATCGAGATCCAGCGCCTGATCGGCCGGTCCTTGCGCGCAACCATCGATCTGGAAGCGCTCGGCGAACGGCAGATCACGGTCGACTGCGACGTGCTGCAGGCCGACGGCGGCACTCGCACCGCTTCCATCACCGGCGCCTGGGTCGCGCTTGCCGATTGCATCGGCTGGATGAAGGCCCGCAACATGGTGAAGACCGAGGTGTTGCGCGACAATGTGGCCGCGATTTCCTGCGGTATCTATAATGGCACGCCGGTGCTCGATCTCGACTATGCCGAGGATTCGGAAGCCGAGACCGACGCCAATTTCGTCATGACCGGCGACGGCCGCATCATCGAGGTGCAAGGCACGGCGGAAAAAACACCTTTTTCTCAGGACGAATTCCTGAACCTCATGGCATTGGCGCGCAAGGGCGTGGCGCGTCTCGTCGACTTGCAGAAAATGGCGGTGGCCTAGGAGCATGATCCGGAAAAGTGGGAACCGGTTTTCCGAGAAGATCATGCTCCAAGAAAAAGAAGAGAACATGCACCGCCAAGTCACCGGCCAGCTCGTGATCGCGACCCACAATCCCGGTAAGCTCGCCGAGCTGCGCGAGCTGTTGGCGCCCTTTGGTATCGAAGCCATCTCGGCCGGGGAATTAAGGCTTCGCGAGCCCGAAGAGACCGGCACCACCTTCCCTGCCAATGCCAGGATCAAGGCGGTCGCGGCGGCGAAGGCCGCCAAGCTCCCAGCCTTTGCCGACGATTCCGGCCTTGTCGTGGACGCGCTCGATGGCGCGCCGGGAATATTGTCCGCGCGCTGGGCTGGACCGACCAAGGATTTCGACGCGGCGATGACGCGCATCGAACGCCTGCTGCAGGAGCGTGGCGCAACGACGCCGGACAAGCGCAAGGCGCACTTCGTCTCCGCGCTGTGCGTGGCTTGGCCCGACGATCTTATCGAGGAAGTCGAGGCGCGCGCCGACGGAACGCTGGTCTGGCCGCCGCGCGGCACCGCGGGCTTCGGTTACGATCCGATGTTCATGCCGGATGGTTTCGATCGAACCTTCGGCGAAATGACCAGCATCGAAAAGCATGGGCTGCCGCCGCTGGGCCTCGGCCTGTCGCACCGGGCCCGCGCCTTCGTCAAGCTCGCGGAGCTCTGCCTTGACCCGCGCTGAGCAAGGTGCCTTCGGCGTCTATGTGCACTGGCCGTTCTGCCTGTCGAAGTGCCCCTATTGCGACTTCAACAGCCATGTCCGGCACGCCGCGATCGACGAAGCGCGGTTTACGCGCGCCTTCGCCCGCGAGATCGAAACCACCGCGGCGCGCGTGCAGGGGCGGGACGTCACCTCGATCTTTCTCGGCGGCGGTACGCCGTCGCTGATGGCGGCGCAGACGGTCGGCGCGATCCTGGATGCGATCGGCCGGCATTGGCGCGTCGCGTCGGATGTGGAAGTCACGCTGGAGGCCAATCCGACCAGTGTCGAGGCGGCTCGGTTTGCCGGTTACCGCGCAGCCGGCGTCAACCGTGTCTCGCTCGGCGTTCAGGCGCTGGACGACGTCTCGCTGAAGATGTTGGGACGCCTGCACTCCGCACGAGAAGCGCTCGATGCGGTAGCGATCGCGCGCCGTAGCTTCGACCGCTATTCGTTTGACCTGATCTATGCCCGGCCGGACCAGACGCCCGCGATGTGGGCCGGCGAACTGAAGCTAGCAATCGCGGAAGCCGCCGAGCATCTGTCGCTCTATCAACTGACCATCGAGGAAGACACGCCGTTCTTCGGCCTCCACGCCGCCGGGAAACTGAAGACGCCGGACGAAGCTATGGCGCGCGCGCTCTACGATGTGACCCAGGAGATCTGCGCTCTCCAAGGCCTGCCGGCCTACGAAATATCCAATCACGCGCGACCAGGTGCGGAGTGCCGGCACAACCTGGTCTATTGGCGCGGCGAGGAATATGCCGGCGTCGGTCCGGGCGCGCATGGCCGGCTCGACATCAACGGCGCGCGGCATGCGACCGCGACCGACAGGCGGCCCGAAGCCTGGCTGATGCGGGTTGAAGCCAATGGCCAAGGTGTCATCACCGACGATCTCCTGAACAGCGAAGAGCGCGCCGACGAATTCTTGCTGATGGGCTTGCGGCTCGCCGAGGGCATCGATCCCAAGCGCTACGCGGCGCTCGCCGGCCGCGCGCTCGATCCCGACCGCATCGCGCTGTTGCGCGATGAAGGCGCGATCGCGGTCGAAGCCGACGGCCGGCTGCGCGTCACGCAAGCCGGCTTTCCGGTGCTTGATGCGGTGGTGGCGGATCTGGCGGCGTAGCTTTCATCGGTGGTCGTCCCGGCGAAAGACTACGCGCCAAAGCTCTTCGGCGAACCCGCGACGGGTACCCCGCCGCCTGTCGCCACGCGCATGATCGCAAGGCCGCGCTCGTTGGTGCCGTCGGCGCGGAAGCGAAACAGCCCGTCAATGCCCGAGAACCCGGACGGATTAGTCAGAACGTCGGGCGAATAGCGTTGCCCGCCTGGTGTTTTCGCAAGCGCTGCGACCAGCGCGACCGCGTCATAGGTCAGCGTTGCGGTTCGCACCGGCTCGGATCCGAATTTGGTGCGGTAGCGGCCGGCGAAGGCGCGAAAGCCGGAAGGGTCCGGCGCCGCATAGAGCCCGCCCTGCAGCGAGGCACTGGCGAAGACGCGCGGATTGTCCCACAGCCCGGTGCCGAGCAACTGGATGTTTCGCAAATTGGCGCCGGCCGCGGTCAGTGCGTCGGCCGTCGCCACGACCGAATCGCCGTCATCGGCGATCAACAAGGCGTCCGCCTGTCCCAGCGCCTGCGCCACGGTGCGCGCGGGCGTGGCGCGGTCGGCGCCATATTTTTCAAAGGCGACGATGCGTCCGCCCCTGCGGCCGACCGCCTGCTTGAACGCGGCTTCCACCACGTTGCCATAGGCATTTTCCGGTAACAGCGCTGCAAAGGACTTTTTGCCGATGCTTGCGGAGTATTCGACGATCCGGTTGACGTCGGACTCGGGGAGGAAGCTCAGGAGATAGATGCCACGGCCGGCGATGCTCGAATCGGTCGAGAATGCGATGCACGATACGCTGCGCCCGCGCGCGACCTGGGCGGTCGCCGGAACCGACGCGGCAAACAGCGGCCCCAGGACGATCTCGGCACCCTCATCGAGTGCCTGTTGCGTACCCTGCTGGGCGCCTTGCGGGCTGCCGCCGTCATCCTTGATCAGGAGCTGGATGTTGGGATTCTGGAATTCGGCCAACGCCATCTCGCCGGCGTTCTTCATCGATTGCGCGGCGACGCCGGCATTGCCCGACGCCGACAACGGCAGGAGTAACCCGACCTTGACCTGACCGTTGCCCGCGACGGCCGGCTGCTGGGGCGGCCCGGCGGGACCGGGGCTTTCGGAACTGGCGAATGGATTGGAAAATTGCTGCATGCTCCCGCAGGCCGAAAGCAGGGGCGCACCCAGCAAGAGGCCGATCGCCGCCCGCCGCGTTGCGCCCGGGATTTGCGCTGCGGAAGCATCAGTCCTGGGTTTGAACGGCCCCACCATCGTGTCTCTTGGACGTGTCTCTCGGACGTGTCTTTTGGGCTCGACCAACGAATTTCGGCCGGAACACCCCTTACAGAAGGATCAGGGAGGGGATTCAGGCATATTGTCGGCGAATAGTTAACCAAAACAAAAGGATTATGGCCGCGCCACCCGGGCGTAAGTCGCCAAGAAAGTCTCCGAGAATAGCCTCTTCACCGTTGAACGCCGCATGAACGACGCGCCCGGATGGCGGCAATTGTGGCGCCGGGGCTATCTCCCCTCTAAGTTAGCACAATGAGCGCAAAGGCTGCCCCAATAAAGAGTGAAGGCTTGCTGGAACCCGCGGCCAGGACTTTTGCGGTGGACGGCCATCTCGTGACCGCCCCGAAGGCGGTTCCCGGACTTTATCTGGTGGCAACGCCGATCGGCAATCTCGGCGATATCACCCTGCGCGCGCTTCAGACGCTGGCCGGCGTCGACATCATCGCCTGCGAGGACACGCGCATCACCCGCAGGCTGACCGAGCGTTATGGCATCGCGGCCGAGCTGACGCCTTATCATGAGCACAACGCGGCAATGGCGCGGCCTAAGATCGTGGAACGGTTGGCGCAAGGCGGTTCGGTCGCGCTGGTGTCGGATGCCGGCACGCCGTTGATTTCCGATCCCGGCTTCAAGCTGGTGCGCGAGACCTGCGCAGCCGGCCATTCCGTGATCGCGCTGCCTGGACCTTCGTCGGTGCTGACCGCGCTGTCGGTCGCAGCACTTCCGACCGACCGGTTTTTCTTCGAGGGCTTTCTGCCGCCGAAGGAAGCTGCGCGCCGCGCGCGATTGGCCGAACTCGCCCGGATCGACGCGACGTTGATTGTGTTCGAGTCCGGCAACCGCGTGCAGAACACGCTTCGCGATCTCGCCGATCTGATGGGCTCCCGCGAGGCGGCCATCTGCCGCGAGCTAACCAAGATGCATGAGGAGGTCAGGCGCGCAAAGCTTGCGGAATTGGCGCAAGAGGCGGACGCGCTCGAGACCCGCGGCGAATTCGTCCTGGTGATCGGCCCGCCGGCGGCGGACGCGCACATCATGACAGCCGATGCGCTGGACGACCTCCTGCGCGGCGCCCTGGAGCATCACAGCGTCAAGGACGCGGTGGCACATGCGGCCGAACTGTCCGGCCGGCCACGCCGCGCCGTCTACGCTCGCGCGCTGGAGCTTGCCAAGGAAAACGAGAAGCGAGCGAGCGTGAAGGGTGGCCATGGCGAAGACTGACCGCAGCTTGCCCGATCAAACCGTCAAAGCCGTTTCGCCGGAACGGGTCGCGGCGTTCCGCACCGGCCTCTCGGCCGAAAGCCGCGCCGCCGCTTACCTGATGGCCAAGGGCTATCGCATTCTCGCCAAACGCTTTCGGACACCCCATGGCGAGATCGACATCGTCGCCAGGCGGCGCAATCTCGTCGCTTTTGTCGAGGTCAAGGCCCGCGCAAGCCTGGACGAGGCAGCCTTTGCGGTCACGCCGCGCCAGCAGGCGCGCATCATCAACGCCGCGCAAGCCTGGCTGGTGGCGCATCCCGAGCATGCTGAATTTGAGCTGCGTTTTGACGCCATCCTGATTGCGCCGCGGCGCCTGCCGCGCCATTTGTTAGCGGCATTCGACGCAAGCCCGTAAATCCCTACATCCTCCAGACCTGATCCTCCAGACGCTGCGGACCCCCGATATGAAACTGAACGTCGCCGTCCAGATGGACCCCATCGCGCGCATCAACATTCGCGGCGATTCGACTTTCGCGCTGCTCTTGGAGGCGCAGAAGCGCGGCCACGGGCTGTCCTATTACACCCCGGACAAGCTCTCCCTGCATGGCGACGAATTGGTCGCGCCGGTCCAGGTACTCTCCGTGCGGGACGAGCCTGGCGACCATTTCACTTTGGGTGAGCCCAAGCGCGCACCGCTCAACGCGTTCGACGTGGTGCTGCTGCGGCAGGACCCGCCGTTCGACCTCGCCTACATCACCTCGACGCATTTCCTGGAACGTATCCACCCCAGGACCCTGGTCGTGAACAATCCGGCGAGCGTGCGCAACGCGCCGGAAAAGCTGTTCGTGATGAATTTCCCGCACCTGATGCCGCCGACGCTGATCTCGCGCGATCTCGACGAGATCAACGCCTTCCGCGATCAGCATGGTGCGGTGGTCATGAAGCCGTTGCACGGCCATGGCGGCGCCGCGGTGTTTCGCGTCATGCCGCAGGACATGAATTTTGGCTCGCTGTTCGACATGTTCTCCGTGACCTTTAGGGAGCCCTGGGTGATCCAGCGCTTCCTTCCCGAGGTCAAGCATGGCGACAAGCGCATCATTTTGGTCGACGGCGAGTTTGCCGGCGCCGTCAACCGCGTGCCGGCGCCGGACGATCTGCGCTCCAACATGGTGCGCGGCGGTGCGGCGCAGGCGACCGATCTGAGCGAACGGGAACGGGAGATTTGCGCAACGCTGGGACCTGCGCTGCGAGAGCGCGGGCTTCTGTTCGTCGGCATCGACGTGATCGACGGCAATCTCACCGAGATCAACGTGACCTCGCCAACCGGCATCCGCGCCATCGCCCGGCTCGGCGGCCCGGATGTTGCCGCGAAAATCTGGGACACGATCGAAGCGAAGCGATAGTTCGCGCCCCGATTATTGGGAGGATTGGAACGTCTGACGGAGCGCCTCGACAACCCAAAGGTGATACGAAATAATCTGAGGCTATTGGCTTCCGAGGGACCTAACCTACGGAGATGACCTGTGCCCATAGCAACCTATTTCAGCCATAGCTATCGTCTGGAAGATCAGAGGCTCAACAAGACGTTCTGGGCACATTTCAAGTCCGATTTTTCCTTTTTTGTCGATCCACCATCCGACATCACAATCCACACGCATCTCGAACGGATGATGCGGCGCTGCGGCGCTTTTGTCGCTGTTTTCAACCGGCGCCGCGATGTTCCAAAGCTGCATTGCTCGCCATTCATGCTCTACGAATATGGCCTAGCCATCCAGGCCCGCATTCCAAAGCTTCTGTTGATCGATAACACCATCAACAAGAGACCCTTCGAGAAGCTCGCCTTCTATGAGACCGTTTATTTTTCCGCCGGCGATCCGAACGCGCGAACTGGAGAGCTTCTGGAGAAGATCGAGCGGCTCAAGGCGAGAGCCATGGCCCGTCCTGACGCGCTGCACGAGCCGCGCGGCGAAATTGCCGTTCTCGTTCCGCTCGATGAATCAACATGCGCCTACGCCAATCACAACGCGCGGCAGCGGATCGAAGAGGTGGCGGACCTTCACGGATTCGGAATCAAATACGTAACGGTCCCTTATGGCCACAATGGCGATTTCGCGCTTGAACTCGACCAATGCGAGGCCGCTATCCTCGACGTACGCGGGACGGATTTGCCCGATTGGGTATTTCCGTACGCGCACGAGCGTTTGGTACCCACCATAAAGCTCGTGCGGCTTGCTCCGAACGAGGTGCTCGGGGCGATCGCGATGCCGCCGATCGTCGAGGGGTTGCGTATGGATCAAAACGAGCCGGCTGTCGAATCCGTCCTGTATTGGCGCAATCTCGACGATCTCGCCCTGCAACTCGATCATGCCTTCGAAAAAATGGACGAAGGCGAGATCGTTTTCAAGAGCGACACCGAAGGCCTGCTGTATTTCGACAGCATCGGTCGTCGTCCGGCAAAGATATTCATCAGCAATGCCGCAAACGAAAACCCGTTGGCTCAGCGGCTGTCCAGGGAATTGCGCATACGTAACATAAAGACCTTTCACTACAAGGACTGGGATGCCATTCCTGCAGGGAGCAAATGGCCGGAAAGGCTGAGCAGCGAGGTCGACGCCTGCAATGTCTTCCTGGCCTTGATCGGTCCAGGCTACGAGGGAAGCTTCTGGTCGCGAAAAGAGATGCGGATCGCGGCCGCCCGCGACTCCGAGCTCGTTTTTTTGCCGTACGCCGTCGAGGGAACGAAGCTGAAATTTCTCGATGAACACGACTTGGGCAATCGGCAAGCCCCCACGCTTCCTCAATCTGAGGACATGGCGGTCGATCTCGTCCTCGGCGACATCCAGAAGAACCTTACCGATCGCGGGCGCGGCCATAACCTCAGGGTCCCGCGCACAACGATACTGGGCGGCTCGCGTGAAGCCGTGATCGATACGATCCGTCACGTTCCCAGAAGCTCCTGGACGGATTTTCTCACACAACTGGCGAACGATGGGATCGTGGTACGTCCGACGAAAGAGAGCGACGGAGCGCCGCGCTCTCGCGCGAGCGCCGAACAATTGTTCGAAGACGCCGGAAATGCCGATACCGATCCGGACAACAAGAACACCATTGTCACCCTCGTGAGTGCACTGGCTAAAGCAGCGCCGGCGTCCCACCTAAAATTGATCACCGACGTTGAAAGGCGCCTTGCGAGGGGGGCGGACATTGTCGCCACATGAGGGATATCGGCCGTCGCCGATCGAGACCTCCGGCGTTACGCTTCCGGGGGAACTGAAGGATTTGCTGGAGCGGCTCGCCGAGCATGTTCATGATGTTTGGGCCGCCGGCCGGATCGCCGAGGACTGGACCTGGGGCAAGGCACGGTCGGACGAAGCGCGTACGCATCCGAACCTCGTTCCCTATTCAGAACTCAGCGAGGGCGAGAGGGCCTACGACCGAAACACCGCAGGCGGGACGCTGCTTGCGGTTCTTGCCCTGGGCTACCGCATCGTTCCTCCGGAGCCGCACGAAGCGCCGGCTGTCGGCAGCACGCCTGACGACTGACATGCCTCTCCTGGTATCGAGGCAGGCGGCAAACGTACGGTCATAAGGCTCGTCCAGTCCGAAATTTTCCAGCTGCGCGCCTTCCAAAGGCCCGAGAGCGATAACACAGCTGCCGCGCATCTGCGGCTCACTTCTGGTCGGCATGCGATGCGGCGGGCGTGCCGTCAATGCTTGTGATCGGCAGTCCGCCGGAAAGCTGGTTGGTTGTATCTCGGTCGCCTTGTATATCCCGGGATGCGACCATAATCTTTCGTTCTTCGAAATATTTCATGGCCAGCCCGCCCGTTGTCTCAGCATGTACGTATTGAAGCGCCAATCAACCGAACGATTTGACGGCGGGCGCCCGCAGTTCGAAAGCACGCATTTGGAAAGCACTTAATTCATGGCCAGAAATATTGTTCTCTGCCTCGATGGCACCAGCAATCAATATTCGGCAACCAACACCAACGTGGTCAAACTCTACGCCATGCTCGACCGCGCGCGAAACGACCAATTGTCCTACTACCAGACCGGCATCGGAACGTTCCCGCCGCCGGGCGTCTGGGGCCGCTTCAAGCGCTGGTTCACGACCCGGCTTGACCTCGCCATCGCGTTCCTGTTGTCGGATCATGTGAGTGACGCCTACCGCTTCCTGATGCGCTACTATCAGGAAGGGGATTCGATCTTCATCTTTGGCTTCAGCCGCGGCGCGTACACGGCGCGCGCCGTCGCGGCGATGCTCCATAAAGTGGGGCTGCTCACGCAAGGCAACGAGGAACTGGTCCCGTTCGCCTGGGACATTTTCAAGCGCGAGGACAACAAGGACCTCGCCGAAGGCTTTAAGAAAACCTTCTGCCGGCCAGTTCAGGTGCACTTTCTCGGATTGTGGGACACCGTCAGCTCCGTCGGCTGGGCGTGGGCTCCAAAACATTTCCAGTACACGCAGAACAACCCAGCCGTCGACATCGTGCGCCACGCGGCCGCGCTCGACGAGCGCCGCGCTTACTTCGTGCAAAATCTCTGGGGCACTCAGCCGCCGACCAATATCGAGCAGGTCTGGTTTCCCGGCGTCCACTGCGACGTCGGTGGCGGATACGCTGAGAATGAATCGGGGCTGTCGGCGACCGCCCTGCAATGGATGGTGGGCAAAGCCGAAACCGCAGGGCTGATCATTGATCAAGAGATGAAGGCGACTGTGCTGCCCCAGCAGAACACGCCCGGCGCCGCCTATGTCGCTCCGTTCGCCGGCGGCCCGGCACACGAATCCCTGACTGGATTATGGTGGGTGGCTGAATATCTGCCGAAGCGCTACCGGGACCCCGCCGCGAATTTTGCGACACGCTGGATGCTCCATGCCGGGCGGCACCGGCACGTCAACGACGGCGCGAAAATCCATGAGTCGGTGTTCGAGCGAATCGCGCTCGTGCAGACCTATCGGCCCCCGAACCTTCCGGCTCAGTTTGAGCGCGTGCTGTAGCGGCCGAGCCGAACCGACGACGGGGCGACCTTGTTGAGGGTGCCCGCATTCGTTCCTGTAATGTTCTTGCATCCTTACCCCTCTTCCGCTACCTTCAGGGTTTCGGAGAGGGGCAGCATGGTCCAGCGCGTTTCCACGGTAGCGTTCGAGGGGATCGAGGCCCGTGCGGTCGACGTGCAGGTCCAGGTTGCCCCTGGCCTGCCGGCTTTCGCCATCGTCGGGCTCCCCGACAAGGCGGTGTCTGAGGCGCGCGAGCGAGTGCGTTCGGCGCTGATCGCGTCAGGTCTTGCGCTGCCGGCGCGGCGGATCACGGTCAACCTCGCGCCCGCTGATCTGCCGAAGGAAGGCAGCCATTATGATCTGCCGATCGCGCTCGGGCTGATGGCGGCGATTGGCGCGATCCCGCCGGATGCGCTGTCCGGCTTCACCGTGCTTGGCGAGCTTGGGCTTGACGGATCGATCGCCCCGGTCGCAGGCGTGCTGCCGGCCGCGATCGGCGCCAATTCGCGCGACGAGGGTCTGATCTGCCCCGCGGCCTGCGGCTCGGAAGCGGCCTGGGCGAGCCCCGACATCCAGATCATCGCCGCCCACTCGCTGATCCAGATCGCCAACCACTTCAAGGGCACGCAGGTGCTGTCGCGCCCGCAGCCGAAGGTGCATGAGGCACCGGCGACCCAGCTCGACCTGCGCGACATCAAGGGCCAGGAAAGCGCCAAGCGCGCGCTCGAAATCGCCGCAGCCGGCGGCCATCACTTGCTGATGATCGGCTCTCCCGGCGCAGGCAAATCGATGCTGGCCGCACGGTTACCCTCGATCCTGCCGCCGCTGTCGCCCTCGGAACTTCTGGAAGTCTCGATGATCGCCTCCGTCGCCGGCGAGATCGAAGGCGGCGCGCTCACCGCGCGGCGGCCGTTCCGCAGCCCGCATCATTCCGCCAGCATGGCCGCGCTGACCGGCGGCGGCATGCGTGCCAAGCCCGGCGAGATTTCGCTGGCGCATCAGGGCGTCCTGTTCCTCGACGAACTTCCGGAGTTCGACCCGCGCGTGCTGGATTCGCTGCGACAGCCGCTGGAGAACGGCGAGGTCGCGGTCTCCCGGGCCAATCACCGCATCACCTACCCCGCGCGCTTCATGCTGGTCGCGGCGATGAACCCCTGCCGTTGCGGCCACGCCTTCGAGCCGGGCTATTCCTGCAAGCGCGGCCGGATCGACCGCTGCACATCGGACTACCAGATGCGTATCTCGGGTCCGTTGATGGACCGCATCGATCTCAGGATCGAGGTGCCGGCGGTCACGGCCAGCGACCTGATCCTGCCGCCGGCCTCGGAAGGATCGGCCGAAGTCGCAGGCCGTGTGGCGGCGGCGCGCGACATCCAGCTCGCGCGTTACGCGGCGGCAGGATTGCCGCGCATCCGCACCAACGCCGAAGCGCCGGCCGCGGTGCTGGAGGAGATCGCGCAAACCGACGCCCAGGGACAAAAACTGCTGCGCGACGCGGCCGAGACCATGCGTCTTTCCGCGCGCGGCTATCACCGCGTGCTGCGGGTGGCGCGCACGCTCGCCGATCTCGATCGCGCGGAAAAGATCGGCCGGCTACATCTCGCCGAAGCGTTGTCGTACCGTACGCTCGCCGAGGACATCCGCCGCGCGGCGTAAGCCGGGTAGCGTGACTTGGGTAGCGTGACTTGGTTACCGTGACTTGGTTACCGTGACCTGGATCATGTCAACTCTGCGGTAACGAGTTTTCTTTACGCTCTGCCAACCATAAGCCCTCACCTCTGGCGAGCTGGGCTTGAGCGAGTGTGCGCATGTTGCGTTTGAAGATCTTGGTTTCGGCAGTTCCCCTGATCGCAGCCGCGATCCTGGCCCGCGTCGAGCTTGTCCAGGGCATTCGGCCCTGTCTCGCGATCGGCGAGACTATGCTCCAGATCTCGTCCGCCCCCTGGCACGCCGATCTCCATGTCAGTTTCACCGACGATCCGAAGCTTGCGACCGTGCGCGTCGCGATCTCGGACAGCGCGGAGACGGCCGACTTCGCGGTGGTCGATGACGTCGACGGAACTGAGGACACTGCCTGCGAGGCGATGCCGGCGACGCAGTTCGTCGCGATCTCGGCGCAGCCCTCGGGTTCCGCGCCCGTCATCTATCTTTCGCATGATGAAGGCGCCTCGGATTATCGCATCTTCGTTCGCTCGACGCGATTGACCGAGCACGACGCGGCGGCCCTCGTCGGAGCGCACGGCGAACGTCCGCATCTCGCCGCCTCGCTTTGAATCAGCGCGCGATCCGATCGGAAGATCGTTTCCCGTACCGCCAAATCGTCCGCTAACGCTTTATTAACCCTGTTCGCATCGCGCGGTGCGAAGCAACGTGCTTTCAAGCACTTTGCAACGTCGCCGCCGCATCGTCGCCGAACGAATCGATCACAAGACGTCAACGGCACGAGTTGAAGGAACGGCGATGGGACGGTTCTTCCGGATCAAACTGCGGTTACGCCGCTTCGCACGACGCCATCGATGGCTGATCAGCTCGATGCGGTCGCTGGTGGTCTTCTCCGCGGCTTTCGGCGGCGCCTATGGATTCATCGTGGGAAGCCGGGCGGAAAATTCCGGCTATGACGCCAATGCGTTTGCCATCGGCGCGAGCTTCCTGTTCGCCGTCGCCTGCGTCGCGCTCGCCACCGTGAGCATGCGGCTGCGCTTCCTGCGCAAGAAGCTGCGCATGATTGCCCTGCACAACGAGGCGCTGGCTGACCGCAATTGGGAACTGCAGGAAGCCGAACAGCATGCGCGGAGCCTGTTCGAATCCCAGAGCGACCTGATCGTGATGCGCGACGCGGAAGGCCGCATCACCTTCGTCAACGACGCCTATTGCCAGATGGCCGAGCAGCCGCGCGAGGCGCTGATCGGCGGCCGCTTCGTCTTTGAAGTTCTTGAGCAGGGTGACGACGCGCTCGATCCGAACGGCACCCGGATTCACGATCAGCAGATTGCAACCCGGCTCGGTCCGAAATGGATCGCCTGGCGCGAAGGCCTGGTGCGGTCGGACGCTGGCCAGCCGGCGGAACTGCAATGCGTCGGCCGGGACGTCACCGACCGCACCGAGACGGAACGTGCGCTGGCGGAAGCACGCGACCAGGCGAACGCCGCCAACCGTGCCAAGTCGCGCTTTCTCGCGATGGCGAGCCATGAGATCCGTACCCCCCTCAACGGCATCATCGGCATGAGCACACTCTTGCTGGACACGCCGCTGACACCGGAACAGGCGACCTATGTGAAAGCTGTGAAGACGTCGGGCGACGCGCTCCAGTCCCTGATCGAGGAGCTCCTGGACTATTCCAAGATCGAAGCTGGCAAGATCGACCTCGAGCAGCGCCCGTTTGCGCTCGTGTCGCTGATCGAAGACATCACGGAACTGCTGGCGCCGCGGGCGCAGGCCAAGAGTCTCGAGATCGCGGCCTATGTCGACGAGCGCCTGCCGGCGGAGGTGGTCGGCGACGCCGCGCGGCTGCGTCAGGTGCTGCTCAATCTGGCCGGCAATGCGATCAAGTTCACCTCGGCCGGCGGCGTCGCGCTGATCGTCGAGCCCGGCATCTGGCCGAACGAGATCAGCTTTTTGGTGCGCGACACCGGCATCGGCATCGCACCCGAAGCGCAGGAGCGGATCTTCCGCGAGTTCGAACAGGCCGACGACCGCATCGCCCGGAGCTATGGCGGCACTGGGCTGGGGCTCAGCATCTCCGAACGCATCGTCAAGCGAATGGGCGGCCGCATCACGCTGGAGAGCAAGCTCAGTGCAGGCTCCACCTTCGAGGTGTCGATTCCGCTGCCCGCGGCCACGCATGAAGATCCGACCTTCGACGCACCCGACCTCGCCGGACAGTCGATCATGCTGGTCGCGCCGCAGACCATCGAGACCTCGCTGATCGCGCGGCGGCTGCAGCGCTGGGGCGGCCAGACTTGCCTGGTTTCGGACGCGGAGGTTGCGGATGCGCTTCTGCCGGAGCGCTCCTGGCACGCCGTGATGATCGACCGCGCTCTCGGCGTCGATGCCGTCGAGCGGCTCGGCCAAGCGGCCCGCGTCCATGCGACGCAGCGGATCGTCATGTTCACGCCTGCGACGCGGCATGAGCTGACGCATTCCTCGGCCTTCATTGCCGCCGCCTTCACCGGCTACCTGGTCAAGCCGCTGCGCGCGGCCTCGCTTGCGGCGCGCCTGGCGGCCGCGCCCGAAGTGGCCGCCCCGAGTCTTGTGGGCGACGCCTCAATCGAGACGATCGAGCCGGCCGAGCGCCCGACCGGGAAATCGGCGCCGGGTCTCTCTATCCTGGTCGCGGAGGACAACGAGATCAACGCGTTGTTGATGCGCTCGCTGCTGACCCGGCTCGGCCATCGCGCCGTGATCGCAACCCATGGCGAAGCGGCGCTGGAATCCTGGCTCGCGGCCAAGTCCGCAGGCACCCCTTATGACATCGTCCTGATGGACATCCAGATGCCGCAACTCGACGGCATCGAGGTCGCCAAGCGCATCCGCGCCAGCGAAGCCGGTCAACCGGGCCGGCGCACGCCGATCCTCGCACTCACCGCCAACACGTTGGTGCAAGATCGCTATGCCTGCTTTGAAGCCGGCATGGACGGTTTCCTGATCAAGCCGCTCGACCGGGACAAGCTTGAAGAGGCGCTCGCGGGACTGACCGCCACACGGCATCTCGCGGCGTAAAGCATGATCCGGAAAAGCATGCCCTCGGGCTGAGGCCCGATGGGTGGCTACTGGTTTTCCGGAAGATCATGCTCGAATAATAAGCCGACGGCGGCCGGAACTAGAGCCGGCGCAGCGCCACGGTTTCGACCAGGTGATCGGCGCCCTTCCGCAGGATCAGGGTCGCGCGCGGTCGGGTCGGCAGGATGTTGTCCTCGAGATTGGCGAGATTGGTACGCTCCCAGATCGCGATCGCGGTGGCGGTCGCCTCCTCGTCCGAGAGCGGCGCATAGCGATGAAAATAAGACTTGGGATCATGGAACGCGGTGTCGCGCAGCGTGAGGAAGCGCCTCACATACCATTCGCGCAGCACCGGCTCGTCGGCGTCGATGTAGACCGAGAAATCGAAGAAGTCCGACACGACAGGCACCGCCTTGCCGTCGCGCGGCAGTCGGCCGGTTTGCAATACGTTGACGCCTTCGACGATCAGGATGTCGGGCCGGTCGATCTCGACCCATTGGTTCGGCACGATGTCGTAGGTCAGGTGCGAATAGACCGGTGCTCGCACCAGCCGCCGCCCGGCCTTGATGTCGCTGAGAAAGCCTAACAGCGTCGGCAGGTCGTAGCTCTCCGGAAAGCCCTTCTTCTGCATCATGCCCTGCCGTTCCAGCACGGCATTGGGAAACAGAAAGCCGTCGGTCGTGACCAGGTCGACCTTCGGCCGCGGCGACCAGCGCGCCAGCAGCGCCTGCAGCACGCGCGCGGTGGTCGATTTGCCGACCGCGACCGAGCCGGCTACCCCGATGATGTAGGGCACCTTGCGGTCCTGGATGCCGAGGAACTGGCGCTGCGCAAAATACAGGCGCTGCATGGCATCGACGTAGATCGAGAGCAACCGCGACAGCGGCAGGTAGATGTCTTCGACCTCCTTCAGGTCGAGGCGGTCATGCATCGACCGCAGCCGCGAAAACTCGCCGGGCTCCAAGGTCATCGGCGTGTCGTCCCGCAGCTTGGCCCATTGCTCGCGCGAAAATAGCCGATAGGGGTTATATTGCTGATCTGCGGCCCGGATATCCATGGCGGCGCCTCTGATTTTTCTTTGCGGATCGAACTAGTCTTTTTTGCGCGACGCTTTCTCTTCCAGTCCGGACATAGACGTACGTTTCGCGAGCGCGGCCTCGACCTCTTCAAGGGTGACGCCACGAGACTTCAACACCACCAGCAGATGGAACAGAAGATCGGCACTTTCGTTGATCAGATGATCGCGGTTGTTCTCGACCGCGGCGATCACCGTTTCCACCGCCTCTTCGCCAAGCTTCTTGGCGCAATGCTCCGTGCCCTTGTCGAGCAGCCTTCTTGTATAGGACGCCTCCCCACCCGACGCGGCGCGGGTATCGATGGTGGCGGCCAGATCATGGACCGTGAAACGCGGCATCAAATGAACTCAACACGCGCACCCAACAGAAGGGGCGCTACTCCCAGAGCCGATGTAGCACTTTTAAGATGGGGAGTCGTCAGGGATCGAGCCGCAGCGGCAGTCCGGCGCGCGTCATGTGATCCTTGGCTTGGCGAATGGTAAATTCCCCGAAATGGAAGATCGAGGCGGCCAGCACAGCGGTCGCGTGCCCCTCACGAATGCCCTCCACCAGATGGTCCAGATTGCCGACGCCGCCGGAGGCAACAACGGGCACCGGAATACTGTCCGCAATCGCCCGGGTGAGCGGAAGATCAAAACCCTGCCGGGTGCCGTCGCGGTCCATCGAGGTCAGGAGGATTTCGCCTGCTCCGAGCGAAACCACCTCCTGGGCATATTCCAGGGCGTCGATCCCCGTGGAATTGCGCCCGCCATGGGTGAATATCTCCCAGCGATCCGAGCCGCCGCGCTTTACCCGCTTGGCGTCGATCGCGACCACGATGCATTGCTCGCCGAACTTTTCCGCCGCCTCCTTGACGAGTTCGCGGCGGGCGACGGCGGCCGAGTTGATCGACACCTTGTCGGCGCCGGAGCGGAGCAACGTGCGGATGTCGTCGATCGTCCGCACCCCGCCGCCGACGGTCAGAGGCATGAAGCAGGCCTCGGCGGTGCGCCGGACGACATCCAGCATGATGCCGCGATTTTCGTGGGTCGCGGTGATATCGAGAAAGCAGAGCTCGTCGGCGCCGGCGGCGTCATAGGCAATCGCCGCTTCGACGGGATCGCCGGCGTCGCGCAGGTCGACGAAGTTGACGCCCTTCACCACCCGGCCGTCCTTGACGTCGAGACAGGGGATCACGCGGACCTTGAACATGTGTCTATTCCCTCAAGCGGCCGCGCGGGCGTCGCGGATCAGCGCCAGCGCCGTGGACGGATCGAGCCGGCCGTCATAGAGTGCACGGCCCGCGATGGCGCCAGCCAGTTTTTTGGCGCGCGGTGTCAGCATCGCCCGGACGTCCTCGATCGAGGCAAGGCCACCCGATGCGATGACGGGGATCGAGATGCGGTCGGCCAGCGCCAGGGTCGCCTCCAAATTGAGGCCCTTGAGCAAACCATCGCGGGCGATATCGGTGAAGATGATGGCGGCGACCCCGGCATCCTCGAAGCGCTCTGCGATTTCCAGCGCCGTCACCTGCGCCGTCTCCGCCCAGCCCTGAACCGCGACCCTGCCGTCGCGCGCATCGAGACCGACCGCGACGCGGCCGGGGAATTTTTTGGCTGCGTTCTTCACCAAGTCCGGATCGCGGACCGCGGCGGTGCCGATGATGACCCGCGCCACGCCTTTGTCGAGCCAGGCTTCGACGGTCTTGAGATCGCGGATGCCGCCGCCGAGTTGCAGCGGCATGGTGACCGCCTTCAGCATGGCCTCGACGGCATGGGCGTTCATCGGCTGGCCGGCGAAGGCGCCGTCGAGATCGACCACATGGAGATACTCAAAGCCTTGCGCGGCAAAGCTCCTCGCCTGTGCCGCGGGTTCGAGGCTGAACACCGTCGCGCGCGCCATGTCGCCCTGTTCGAGCCGCACGCATTGGCCGTTCTTCAGATCGATCGCGGGAAAGAGGATCACGGTTTCCATTTCAAAAAGTTGGAGATCAGCGCGAGCCCGAAGCGCTGGCTCTTCTCCGGGTGAAACTGGGTGCCGACCGCGGTGTCCTTACCCACGATCGCCGTCACCGGCCCGCCATAGTCGGCGCGCGCCAGCACATCCCCTTCGTTCACCGTCTTGAGATGGTAGGAGTGCACGAAATAGGCATGCCGGCCCTTCGGACCCAGCGGCAGACGCTCCAGCACCGGGTGCTCGCGGACCAGGTCGAGCGTGTTCCAGCCCATATGCGGGATTTTCAGATTTTCCTCGCGCGGAGCGATCTTCTCGACGTCGCCCTCGATCCAGTTGAAGCCGTCGGTCGTGACATGCTCCTTGCCGCGGGTCGCCATCAACTGCATGCCGACGCAGATGCCGAAGAACGGCCGCGCCTTGTTGCGCACGGCTTCCGTCAGCGCATCGATCATCCCGTCGAGCGCATCCAGCCCCCTGCGGCAATCGGCGAAGGCGCCGACGCCGGGCAGCACGATCCGATCGGCGCGATACACCGCTTCGGGATCTCGCGTGACCACGATCTTCTGCGGGTCTTCCAGGCTCCGCGAGGCGCGCTCGAAGGCTTTTGCCGCCGAGTGCAGATTGCCCGAGCCGTAATCAATAATCGCAACGCTCATCGCGGCGCTCCCGGTTCTGGAAACAAGCCGATGATGCCACCCTGCGGCAAAGGCGGCGGCGGTTTGGAGAATGGCTGGCCCGGGATATTCCGCGTCGGCGGCGGCCCGCCGCGATCAACCGTCAATGGATCATAGCTCGCACCGCGCTGCGTGCTGGCCCAGCGATCGAAAAAGCGCCGCTCGGCTGATTCCTCGTCATCGGCAACGACAATATCGAGCTGGCGCCACCTGCCCCGCGAGAAGGTCCAGCGCTGCAGGCTCGCCGCCTCCAACCCCATCAAGACAGCGACAATGACATTGGCGGACCAGATCGTCAGTCGCCCGGCGCCAAGACTTACCAGGCCGAGTTGAAGCGCGATGCTCACGATGATCCAGCCGACCGTCGCCAGCCACAGCCTGTTCCAGATCAGCCAGAGCGGGCCGAGCACCATGGCCCAGAAATGAAATCCGTCGCGAACCAAGACGAATTTGTCGGTTAGGCGAATATCCGTGCCGTTCGCGGACGGACCATGCACTGTGAAAACCGGCATCTCTATTCTCCGGCGTGAATGAAGCGATCAGCCGCCGAGCTGACCCTTGGTCGATGGCACTTCGCCGGCAGCACGCGGATCGATTGCAACCGCTGCCCGCAATGCACGCGCCAAACCCTTGAAACAGGATTCGGCAATATGATGGCTATTCTCGCCATATAGGGTCTCAACGTGCAATGTCACGCCGGCATTCATCGTGAACGCATTGAACCATTCGCGCACCAGCTCGGTGTCGAACTGGCCGACCTTGTCGCGTGGAAACGTCACATGGAACACCAGCACCGGCCGTCCCGAAATGTCGATCACGACGCGCGACAGCGTCTCGTCCATCGGCATGTGGACCGAGGCATAGCGGGTGATGCCGGCCATGTTGCCAAGCGCCTGCTTCAGCGCCCGACCAAGCGCGATGCCAACATCCTCGGTCGTGTGGTGGTGATCGACGTGAAGGTCGCCGACCGCCTTGACCGTGATGTCGATGCCGGAATGCCGGGCCAACAGATCGAGCATATGATCGAAGAAGCCGATCCCGGTGGAGACATCGGACACGCCGGACCCGTCGAGGTTGATCGCCACCTCGATGTCGGTTTCCTTGGTCTTGCGCTTGATGCTTGCCGTGCGCATGAAATGGGCTTCCGGTCCTTGTATTGATCGCGGATGATCTCTTCGGAAAACCGCGACCTACCCCGCCATCTGGGAGCGAAACAGGCTTTTTTCCGGATCAGCTTTCGAAAAACGCGCCCTTTTAACAGGCCGGCGCCGCCTTCGCTACTGCGGTATGGACCGGCCAGGGCTGAACCTCCGCTTATCGTGACCAAAATCATTCCCGCACAGCCTGCCGATTGTAACCCGGTCCTCCAGCCCCTAAATCAGCGGACGCGAGGTAATCTGATGCAAGCATCCCCCAATGAACCGCTGGTCTGGCACGGCACCACCATCTTGACCGTCCGGAAAGGCGGCAGGGTCGTGATCGGCGGCGACGGCCAGGTCTCGATCGGCCAAACCGTGATCAAGTCGAACGCCAAGAAAGTCCGCAAGCTCGGCAAGGGCGACGTCATCGGCGGCTTTGCCGGCGCGACCGCCGATGCCTTCACGCTGTTCGAGCGGCTGGAGAGCAAGCTCGAGCAATATCCGGGGCAATTGACGCGCGCCGCAGTCGAGCTTGCCAAGGACTGGCGCACCGATCGTTATCTGCGGCGGCTGGAAGCGATGATGATCGTGGCCGACAAGGATGTCTCGCTGGTTCTCACCGGGACCGGCGACGTCCTGGAACCCGAGGCCGGCGTCATGGCGATCGGCTCCGGTGGTAACTACGCACTCGCTGCCGCCCGCGCGCTGATCGATTCGGACAAGGACGCCGAGACCATCGTCCGCCGCGCGCTCGATATTGCCGCCGACATCTGCGTCTTTACCAACCGTAGCGTGACCATCGAGACGTTGCAGGGCGGCTGAGCCATGGTGCGGGATTAATGGCGCGGGACTATGGATTCCGTGACATGTCGGCCGCCGACTTTCCCTTGATCCGCCATTGGCTGGAGACGCCGGAAGTGATGCGCTGGTGGGGAGAACCTGCCGAGCAATATGCGCTGGTGAGCGGCGATCTCGATCACCCGGACATGGACCAGTTTATCGTCTCGATCGATGGCCGTCCGTTCGGCTATATCCAGTGCTACGCGCTCTCAGCCTGGAACCAGGGCTTCGGGTCGCAACCGGATGCCACGCGTGGCATCGATCAGTTCATCGGCGAGCCCGATCTGATCGGGCGCGGCCATGGGTCGCATTTCATTCGGCAATTTGTCGACGGCTTGCTGCGATCGGGTACACCGCGGGTGGTGACCGATCCCGATCCGGCCAACGCCCGCGCGGTGCGTGCCTATGAAAAGGCCGGGTTCAAACGGGAGCGCGCGGTTGACACGCCGGACGGTCCGGCGCTCCTGATGGTTCGCAATCGATGTGACTTGTCCTGATAACAATCCGGTCTTAGCTAGGGCCCATGACAGACTTCTCCCCCCGCGAAATCGTATCCGAACTCGACCGTTTCATCGTCGGCCAGACCGATGCCAAGCGCGCGGTGTCGATCGCGCTGCGCAACCGCTGGCGGCGGCTGCAGCTCAATGGCGGCCTACGCGAGGAAGTGCTGCCGAAGAACATCCTGATGATCGGTCCGACCGGCGTTGGCAAGACCGAGATCGCGCGGCGGCTGGCGAAGCTCGCGGGCGCCCCTTTCATCAAGGTCGAGGCGACCAAGTTCACCGAGGTTGGCTATGTCGGCCGCGATGTGGAACAGATCGTTCGCGATCTCGTCGAAGTCGCGATCGCGCAGGTGCGGGAACGCAAGCGCAAGGACGTACAGGCGCGCGCCCAGCTCGCCGCCGAGGAACGCGTGCTCGATGCGCTGGTCGGCCCCAACTCCAGCGCCGCCACGCGCGATTCGTTCCGCAAGAAGCTGCGCGCCGGCGAGCTCAACGACAAGGAAATCGAGGTCGAGACACAATCCTCCGGCAGCGGCTTTCCGATGTTCGAGATCCCGGGCATGCCGGGCGCCCAGATGGGCGCGATCTCGATCGGCGACATCTTTGGCAAGCTCGGCGGACGCACGAAGACCCGGCGGCTGACGGTCGAAGGCTCCCACGAGATTCTTGTCAACGAGGAATCCGACAAGCTCCTCGATAATGACCAGTTGATTCAGGAAGCGATCGGCGCGGTCGAGAACAACGGCATCGTGTTCCTGGACGAGATCGACAAGATCTGCGTGCGCGAAAACCGCCAGGGCGGCGACGTCTCGCGCGAGGGCGTGCAGCGCGACCTGTTGCCGCTGATCGAAGGCACCACCGTTTCGACCAAGCATGGCGCGGTCAAGACCGACCATATCCTGTTCATTGCGTCCGGCGCCTTCCACATCGCAAAGCCCTCCGACCTGTTGCCGGAGTTGCAGGGCCGCCTGCCGATCCGGGTCGAGCTGCAGCCTCTGACCCGCGACGACATGCGCCGCATCCTGACTGAACCGGAGGCCTCGCTGATCAAGCAGTATGTCGCGCTGATGCACACCGAGGGCGTCACACTCGACATCACCGATGGCGCGATCGACGCGCTCGCCGACGTCGCGGTCGCCGTCAATTCCACGGTCGAAAACATCGGCGCGCGGCGTTTGCAGACGGTCATGGAACGCGTGCTGGACGAGATTTCATTCACCGCGCCCGACCGCAACGGCGAGACCGTTCAGGTCGACGCCGATTACGTCAAGAAGCATGTCGGCGACCTCGCCAAGAACAGCGATTTGAGCCGGTTCATTCTCTAATTTGCTGTAGACTAACTATCCGATTTGTCGTCCCTGCGGAAGGCGGGGACCCATAACCACCGATGTTAATCGTCGCACAAGATGGCGGCCTCAGCCCTGGCTCACATCAACAACGGTGGTTATGGATCCCGGCTCGCGCTCGCAAGAGCTCGCTTGGCCGGGACGACGAAGGGAGCGCAAATCTATCAACTGTCTCCAGGTGCGGCGTGAGTTTGCGTGCATGGGAAAACCCCTGGCGGCTGATGCTCGCCGTCAACGTCGCCGTGGTGATCGGGGTTTTCCTGCACAAGATTGCGCTCCCGCCCTACGTCCCCTATGTCCATCTTCTGGTCGACTACCATTTCGGCTTTATCAAGCGCGCGCTGATCGGCGCGGCCGTGTCGCTGTTCGCTGCGAGGATCCCGGTCTGGCTCGTGTTCGCGATCGCGGGCGCCGTCTGGCTCACCACGCTCGGTCTTTTCGTTCAGCTTTTTCGGCGGACGTTCGGGTTTGAGGAAAAGCACCTGCCGCTCTTCGTGTTCATGGCGGGCTCGCCGTTCTTTCTGAAAAACTTCATGCACACGCTCGGCCATTTCGACATCTACGGCTGCCTGCTCGCGATCTGCCTCTTGCTGGTGCCGGCGCGTTCGATTTGGTACGTGCTACTCGCAACTCTATTTTCGATCGTCCTCATCCTGATCCACCACATCCATCTGTTGATGTATGTGCCGACCATCGCGGTGATCGTGATCATCAGATATTACCTGGCCGCGGACGTGAACCGAACCAATGCCGCCATCGGCATCTTGGCCGCGCTGTGCCTCGGCGGGCTGTTCGTCACCGCGCAATTCTTTGGCACGATGCCGGTGCCGGAAGCAGAATTCGTCCGCTATCTGCAGGGCCGGATGGCCGACGCGTCCCGCACCGATCTCTTGTCCTTTAGTTACATCTGGTATCAGCCACTGTCGAAGGAGATTTCCGATACCTGGGCCCGCATGCCCTCGAACCTTTTGGGCGTGCCGGCGTTTGCGCTGCTGATCTGGCTGCATACGCCGCTGTGGCGATATTTTGCGGACACGATCCGCACTCTCGCGGAAGGCTGGCACCGGCGTATCACGATCGCGAGCCTGATCGGCGTGAGCCTCGGCTATCTCGTCATGTTCGCCATCGTGTTCGACTATTCCAGATGGGTTTCGAACTGGGCGGTCTGCATGTTTCTGATCCTGCACGCGATCAAGACGTTGCCGGCCTCGCGGCCGGTGCCGCCGATCGCCGGCCACGACCGCAAGACCACGATCTTCGGCTGGATTGTCACGCTGATTCCGCGCGTCGGCATCGTGCGGCCATTTTGAGCTTTTTTGAGCAGGATCTCCGCGCAAACGCTTTGCGTTCGTTAGCTAAGGGAAAACCGGTACCCACCATCGTGGTCGTAGCCCCAAGGCGCGCTTTTGGGGCGTGCTTTTCCGGATCATGCTCGCGCGCGCCTGATCCGCACATAGAGCGCGCCCTCACCGCCATGGCCGACATGCGCTTCCTCGAAGCCGACCACGAGCGAACGGAATTCCGGCAGGCTCAGCCACTGCGGCACCTGGCGGCGCAAGACGCCGCGCTCCGACTCGGCGCTGCCGACCTTGCCTTTGCCGGTAATGACGAGGACAAAGGTCAGCCCCTCGCGGCGGGCCTGTTGCAGGAAACCGAACAGGGCGTGGTGGGCGCGGACCTGCGTCATGCCATGGAGATCGAGCCGGGCGTCGATCTCGTTCCGTCCCCGCGAAAGCTTGGCGCGCTCACGGCGTCCGAGCGGCGCGAGTGGCGGCACGGCCGGTTTGCTCGGCCTGGGAGCTTGAACCGAAGGGACCGGCCGCGGCGACGCTGCGGGCTTTGCCGCAACCGGCGATTCCACGGCCGACGTCCCCGCTGTGGATTTTGTCACCCGCGGTTTCTTCCGCAGCGGCTTCACTTGCCGCGCGACGCTTTCCCAGAGCGCGCGCTCTTCCTCGCTCAATGCCCGCTTGCGGCGCTGCCCTCCCGGATGATCCGGCACGGAGAATGAGGCAGGACGTTTCATCGGATGCGAAGATGGCGCCCGGCGACACGCTTGTGGCGAAGCTCACGGGCCGGCGCGGTCTTGGGTCGCGCCTCGGGCAGCGGAATGGCGGTCGCGACCGCCGTGGCCGAGGACTGCATCACGGTGGACGTGGACGCAGAAACGGTGCCCGTCTGATCCTTCACCTGTTCTTTGGCCGGCTCGGCCTGCGGAAACAGCTTTGCGATCTTCTCCGACGGCCGAGGATCGGGAATGGGCATCTTGCGGCCGCGCTCGACCGGATCGAGGCTCTTCGGCACCAGCATGACAAAGCGCATATTGTGCCGTAGCCGCCCGGACACCTTCCCGGCATCCGCGCCGGCACCGAAATAGAGATCGGCTCGGGCGGGGCCGGTGATCGCGGAACCGGTGTCCTGCGCAATCATCAACCGGCGAAACGGCGTCTTCGACTGCTCCGACTCGATCGGCAACTCGCCTTCGATGAAGAATGGCGTGCCGTAAACATGCAGTGACTTGTCGACGGCAATCGAGCGGCCGGGGGTCAGTGGGACGCCTTGCGCGCCGACCGCTTCGTCCTTGTCGGAGAGATTCACTTCGCGAAAGAACACGTAGGAGCGGTTTTGCCGCCGCAATTCCTCGGCGCCATCAGGGTTTTGCTCCATCCATTCCCTGATCTTCTGCATCGACATCTGCTCTTTCGGGACGATGCCGCGATCGATCAGGACGCGCCCCACCGCCGTGTAGGGATAGCCATTATGGGCGTCGTAATTGATGCGGATGGTGGATCCATCCTGGAGGCGGATCCGCGCCGAGCCCTGGATCTGCGCAAAGAGAAGATCGGTCTGGTCCTTGAGCCAGCCGACTTCGAGGCCGCGGCCGGCGATTGCGCCGTCCTCGATTTCACCACGGTCGTAATAGGGCACCAGCTTGCGGCGGCCGATCTTGCGAAACACCTGGCCCTTGTTGGGCAGGTCGGGGGCGCTTTGCTTATAACCCTTGACGAACAGGTTCGAAGGACGGCGATAGATCGGCACATGATAGACGTCGGTCTTTGTCCGCGATCCCTCGAGCACGGGCTCGTAATAACCGGTGACGAAGCCGTCGCCCTCCCCGAGCCGCGAGATTTTCAGGGGCGTGAAGCGCTCTTCGAAAAAGCTGCGCGCCTTGGCGCCATCGGAAATCTCGGTGGCCCGCGCCGCGCGGCAGGGATCGCGCAGCGAGATGCCAAGGGCCTTAGGATCGGCCTTAGGATCGGACGGCAGGTCATGCTGTGCCGCGATCGGTCGGCAGCTCGCACGAAACGTCCGATAGGCTGCGAGTTGGTCATCCTCGCTCCAGCCCGGAATATCGTCCCAAGCGAGCGGGACATACTGGCTGCCGTTGATCTGAAGCGGGAAGGCAACGCGTGGATAGGGAACGGCCCGCTGGCGGGCAACAAGCGCCGTGGAGGAATGCCGATGGTGACTACGTGCGGCCAGGGCAAAAAACGGCACCAGCGCCTGCGCCACCGCGGTGACATACAGCACCGCAACGCACCGCTTCAGACAGCTTAACTTAGTGCGCGCTTCCCGTGCCAACCAGCTTCCAGTTCGGATCGCGTGAGGTGGTGTCGCGGGCGAAGGTCCAGACATCGGTGATGTCCGCGACCTTGTCCGGATTGCCATCGACGATCGTGCCGGACTTGTCGCGGGTGACGGAGATCATCTGCGACACAAAACGAACGGTGAGCTGCGCGGTGCGATCGCGTTGCTCGGCGCCGACCAATTCGGCCTTGTCGATCGACACAAAACGCGTCTCGGTCTTCTGCTCGTGCTTTTCGCGGTCCTTGATGACCGTCTCGAAACTGTCATAGACCTCGGACGACAGCAGATCGCGTAGCGCGCGGCGATCCCCGTTGGCGAACGCCAGCACGATCATCTCATAGGCGCTCCGCGCGCCGCTTATGAAATGCCTGGGGTCGAAGGCGGAGTCCTGAGCCGCGATGGCATCTAGTCCTTGCGCCAGGACCGTGCCCGATTCAGCCAGCCCCTTCCAGCGGTCCGAGGGCAGCGTGACCTCAGCGGTCGGCGCCAGCGGCGCTTGGTCCAACACCTTCCCCGCGATGGGGACGACAGTGCTGTCGGGCGCCCCCTGGACGGCGTTGCGCGCAGCGCGATCGAACGGCGGCCGCTCGCTGCCGGTCCGCTGTCCAAGCACGTTGCGCAGGCGCAGAAAAATGAAAACCGCCAACGCCAGGAAGATGATGGTATAAATGTCCACGTCGTTTTCGCTTTCTGAGTCCCAGCCGGCAACGGGGTCCGGCAGTAGAGCGTTCCCTTTTTTCAAGGGAACGGCTGAACACTACATCATCGATTCAAGTCCGTAGGATGTAGGCACTAAATTTGCCGGACCAATGGCGCGCCCGAGCATTGTGGAATTGTAGCGCGTTTTGCGCGTCAGGGGAAATGCGATCCTGTCCGGAAATCGCGCATATTCAATTGTTTAAGACGTCCTTAACAGCTGGTCGGCCGGTATTTCCCTTAAATGATCGGCGCTGACGGCCAACCAGCGGCCAGACGTCGCGGTCGTCCTTGTGGAACGATGCAGGGCTATGTTAGCCACTCGCCCGACAAACGCCTTTTTTGCGCCAGGAGAAGCTTTTCATGACCAACGGCAACGGTGTCCCTCCCGAGGCCGGCGCGCCTCCCCAACTCAACGTGCTGGCGCAGTACACCAAGGACCTCTCGTTCGAGAATCCGAATGCGCCGGCGTCGCTCGCCCCGCAATCGCAGCCGCCCCAAATCAATATTCAGATCAACGTCGGCGCCAACAATCTCGCCGAAAGCGAGTACGAAGTGACGCTCACCGTGGAGGGCAAAGCCGAGAATGCCGGCAAGGTGCTGTTCAGCTTCGAGCTTATCTATGCCGGCGTGTTCCGCATCGTTAACGTGCCGCCGGAAAACCTCCATCCGCTGGTTATGATCGAATGCCCGCGGCTGTTGTTCCCGTTCGCGCGCGAAATTATCGCAACTTCTGTGCGCGACGGCGGATTCCCGCCACTGATGCTGGATCCTGTCGACTTCGTCGGCCTGTACCGTCAGAACATGGAGCGGCAGGCCGCGGCGCAAGCCGCTCAGGGCCAAGCCAAGCCGAGTTAATTGGCGCCGAGAAAATCGTTCCAGATCGGCTTGTCGCTGAGGGTTGCGATGAAGGCCCGATGCGCCTCGCGATCGGCGTCGGTGACCCGCGGCGCAAGCGGAACAAGGCGCTGCCGCCGCGGCATTTCTCCGGAAACTCCGACGCGGATCTCGCGGCTTTCCGACGCCAGGATCAGTTGCGACTGTCGAGCCCCGATCAGGTCGACATAGACTTCGGCCAGAAGTTCGGCATCGAGCAGCGCCCCGTGCTTGGTGCGGCGGGAGTTGTCGATCGCGTAGCGCGAGCAGAGGTCGTCCAGCCGATTTGACACGCCGGGATGCTTACGCCGGGCCAGCAGGAGCGTGTCGACCAGCCGCTCGCGCGGTATCGGCGTCCGCTTGATGCGGTCGAGCTCGGCGTTGATGAAGCCGATGTCGAACGATGCGTTATGAATTACCAGCGGCGAATCGCCGATGAAGGCGAGGAACTCGTCAACTTCCTCCGCGAAAAAGGGCTTGTCGGCCAGGAACTCGGTCGAGAGGCCGTGCACCGCGAAGGCCTCCGCAGACATCTCGCGCTCGGGATTGAAATAGCGATGAAAGGCCTGCCCCGTCGGCATGCGGTTGAAAATCTCGACACAGCCGATCTCGACCAGCCGGTCGCCGCGCAACGGATCGAGGCCGGTGGTTTCGGTGTCGAGAACGATTTCGCGCATCAGTCATCAATCCAAAAGAAGAATCCAGGAGAAGCAGCGAATCAAGCCCGCCGCCTCGGCATTTTAGCGGCCTCGGCCAGAATGTCGCGGATGCGCGCGCGAACGGGATCAAGTCCGTGCGAGGTATCCACGACGAAATCAGCGCGCTTGCGCTTCTCGGCGTCCGGCATCTGCCGCGCCAGAAGGGCATCCAGCGCCTCATTGGCCATGGTGCCCCGTGCCAGAATCCGCTCGCGCTGATTTTCCGGCGAGGTCGTAACCACCACGACCGCATCGACACGCGTCTCGCTGCCGGTTTCAAACAGCAACGGCACATCGACGACAGCGACCGGTGCGCCCGACCGCTCGGCATCATCGAGGAATTTCTGATGATAGGTCCGCAGCATCGGATGGACGATCTGCTCGAGCTGCCTGATGGCCGCGGGATCGTGCACCACTTTGGCTGAGAGCCGGGCACGATCGACCTTTCCGTTCACCGTCGTGCCGGGAAAGGCTGCCTCGATGGCAGGCGCCGCCTCGCCCTGGTAAATCTTATGGACGGTCGCATCCGCGTCATAGACGGGAACGCCGGCCTCCGCGAACAATCTCGCGGTGGTCGATTTGCCCATCCCGATCGAGCCAGTCAGTCCCAGAACTATCATATGACTATCATTGAAGTACCACGATGGGTCTGGATCGGTTTAGATCGCAAGCAGCCGCTGGCCGCGCAGGAAGCCGAGCAGCGGCAACAGCGGCAAACCGAGGATGGTGAAGTGATCGCCTTCGATGCGCTCAAACAGGTGTACGCCGAGACCCTCCAGCTGGTAGCCGCCGACGCTTGATGTCACCACCGCTTCCCCGGCTTCGTCGAGATAGGCGGCGATTTCGGTATCATTCAATAGCCGCATCGTCATGCCCGCGACCACGACATGCGCGAAAACGATCGTGCCATCATGCGCGACCGCAACGGCAGAATGAAGTTCATGGCGGCGGCCAGCAAGCGCCCGGAGCTGGTCGAGCGCCTGACCGCGGTCCCTTGGCTTGTCGAAAAGGCGATGGCCGAGCGCCAGGGTCTGATCCGCGCCGATGACATATTGTCCGGGTTTTCGCGATGACACCCAAAGCGCCTTCTCGCGTGCCAGCAGAAGAGCGATCTCGCTCGGCGCCGAAAGATTTGACGTCTGCTGAATGGCTCGCTCGTCGATCTCGGCCGCAATGGCCTCGAAGCTGAGGCCGGCATTGGCCAGCAGCGTTTGCCGCGCCCGGCTTTGCGAGGCCAGTATCAACGGGTTCGATCCGCGCCATGGCGTCATTGGCAAATCGTCATTCGGCCAACCGCTGCCGCTGGCGGTCGGTGTAGAGTTTCAAGACCGCGGCGGCGGTTTCCTCGATCGATCGCCGCGTCACGTCGAGCTGCGCCCAATTGAATTTCGCGCTGAGCCGACGCGCATACGCGACTTCATCAGTCACCGCCTGGCGATCTATATAGTCTTCGCTGCTGTTGCTCGGACCCGTCCCCATGCTCAACAGCCGGTTTTGGCGGACCTGGATCAGCCGTTCGGGCGTGGCGTGCAAGCTCACCACGAGCGGTTTTTTCAAGCTCTCGAGTTGATGCGGAAGCGGGATGCCTGGCACCAGCGGAACATTGGCGGTGCGGATGCCGCGGTTGGCAAGATAGATCGAGGTCGGCGTCTTGGAGGTGCGGGACACTCCGACCAGCACCACGTCGGCATCCTCCAGGCCTTCGACGTGCTGGCCGTCGTCATGAATCATCGTGTAGTTCAGCGCGTCGATGCGCTTGAAATACTCGGCATTCAGGACGTGCTGAGCGCCGACGCGTCCCGTGGTCGCCGCACCCAGATAGGCCTCGAACAGTTGCATCACCGGGCCGATGATCGACAGGCTCGGGATATTGATCTCCTTGCACTTGTCCTCCAGCCGAAGAACGAGATCTCTTTCCAGCAAGGTAAAGAGCACGATGCCGGGGGCTTCCTCGATTTCGTCCAGCACCCGGTCGAGCTGCTTCTGGCTGCGCACCAGGGGATAGACGTGTTCCACCGCGGTCACGTTGGCGTATTGCGCAGCGACCGCGCGTGCCACTGTGATCAGCGTTTCGCCGGTTGAGTCGGAAACCAAGTGAAGGTGAAAATAGTTACCTGAGGTGGGCACCTTGACCTCTGTGTGTTCTGTGAATCCCTGTGGAGGTAAGGCCTGAGAATCGGTCGCGGTTCGGCCGGCCGGGGATAACCGCTTTTTTTCTTCACATGCCCCACAAAAGGAAAAGTCTACGCCACTGCGATCATGATACTGGGATTGTGTGGACTTGTCTCTGGATATGCCCGCTTGAAACCTTGGTAAGGGGCTGAAGTGATAGTTGATTCCGCTCGTGCTGGATACCTCATCGGAAATACGGGTGTCTGTGAATAGTCCGCGCGTAATTGCCGGATGATTTTGCGTGAGTCCAATTCACCGCCACTTAGACTCAAACCTTAAGATTCTAAAATTTTTTAGTAGGGAAGGGACCTGTCAACGGATATGCCTGCCGGTGGGATCGACGACGGGTTAGTGCCATCATGACCGATCGAATGTCGCGGCGACATGTGGGTGAGATGTTCTGATGTACGACTGGATCAAGGCGCTGCACGTGATCGCAGTGATCTCGTGGATGGCCGGCATGCTCTATCTGCCGCGGCTGTTCGTCTATCATTGCAAGGCCGAAATCGGCTCCAAGCAGTCGGAAACCTTCAAGATGATGGAGCGGCGGCTCCTGAAGGCCATCATCAACCCTGCGATGATCGTTACCTGGCTCGCGGGGCTTTATCTCGCCTGGGCCGGCCATTGGTTTTCGGCGCCTTGGCTTCACGGCAAGCTTTTGCTGGTCCTCGTGCTTTCCGGCGTCCACGGTTTTTTTTCCCGCTGGGTGAAGGCCTTCGCGGCCGACCGTAATCTGCACAGTCAGAAATTCTATCGTATTATCAATGAAGTGCCGACAGTCCTCATGATCGGGATTGTCATCCTCGTGATCGTGAGGCCGTTTTCATAGGGAGCCTGTGATAGGCTTGGTATTCGCCCTGCTTGCGAAACGCCGGCTGATTTTCTATATTATCCAAATCCCACCCCACGCAGGCGGATGTCGTTGCGTTCCGGATCAAACCGGCCGCCGCATCAGGTTTGAAGCCTCATCGGCGCTGACCTTGCTTTGACCTGCGGACCTTCCTTTTTTGCGTCCGCTTTTTCCAAGCACCTCGCACTCCTCTCCCCATGTTACTCCACAGGACCACCCCAATGCGGGAAATCAAACTTCAAGACCTCAAATCTCAAACGGCGGCCGAGTTGGTCGCATTCGCGGAAGAGAAAGGGGTCGAAAATGCCAGCACCATGCGCAAGCAGGAGCTGATGTTCGCAATTCTCAAGCAGCTCGCGATCCAGGAAATCGACATCATCGGCGAAGGTGTCGTTGAGGTTCTCTCCGACGGCTTCGGCTTCCTCCGCTCGCCAGACGCCAACTATCTCCCGGGACCGGATGACATCTATGTCTCGCCCTCGCAGATCCGCCGCTTCGGGCTGCGCACCGGCGACACCATCGAAGGCCACATCCGCAGCCCGAAGGAGGGCGAACGTTATTTCGCACTTCTTAAAGTCAACACGCTCAATTTCGAAGACCCCGAGAAGTCCAAGCACAAGGTCAATTTCGACAACCTGACGCCGCTGTTCCCGGATCAGCGGTTTCGGCTCGAGCTGGAAGACCCGACCCGGAAGGATCTCTCCGCGCGGGTCATCGACATCGTCGCCCCGATCGGCAAGGGCCAGCGCGCCCTGATCGTGGCGCCGCCGCGAACCGGCAAGACCGTGTTGATGCAGAACATCGCGCATTCGATCACGGCCAATCATCCCGAGTGCTATCTGATCGTGCTCCTGATCGACGAGCGGCCGGAGGAAGTGACCGACATGCAGCGCTCGGTGAAGGGCGAGGTGGTGTCCTCGACCTTCGACGAGCCGGCGGTTCGTCACGTCCAGGTCGCCGAGATGGTGATCGAAAAGGCCAAGCGGCTGGTCGAGCACGGCCGCGATGTCGTCATTCTCCTCGACTCGATTACGCGTCTCGGCCGCGCCTACAACACCGTGGTGCCGTCGTCCGGCAAGGTCTTGACCGGCGGTGTCGACGCCAACGCGCTGCAGCGGCCGAAGCGTTTCTTCGGCGCCGCCCGCAACATCGAAGAGGGCGGCTCGCTGACCATCATCGCGACGGCGCTGGTCGATACCGGCAGCCGCATGGACGAAGTGATCTTCGAAGAGTTCAAGGGCACCGGCAACTCCGAACTGATTCTCGACCGCAAGGTCTCCGACAAGCGCACTTTCCCGGCAATCGACATTTCACGCTCCGGCACCCGCAAGGAAGAGCTGATCACCGATCCGCAAGTGCTGAAGAAGATGTACGTGCTGCGCCGGATCCTCAATCCGATGGGCACCATGGATGCGATCGACTTCCTGCTCGACAAGCTGCGCAACACCAAGAACAACTCCGAGTTCTTCGAATCGATGAACACCTGAGCGGCAGATCTGCCTTAGGTCGAAAGGGCGTCTCTCGCGAGAGGGGCGCCTTTTCTTATGCCTGGATCGTTGCGCGGCGGGTCTGGTCCAGACTGATAAGACGGCATTGTGCGATGCAGCAATGTGGTTTTGCAAAACTTCAAGCCGATTTTTCAGCGTCACCGATTTTTCTCAAGCGAAGTCTTGGCTCGCTCTCGCCCGAAATCTTTTGGCGTTTGGTGTAGCTCGCAAACGACGGCGTTGCCTCCAGAGGGCGTCGCTGCGCAAATAGAATCATGCATCCACGAGACCAGACCATCTTCGCGTTGTCGTCAGGCCGGCCACCGAGCGCGATCGCCATTGTGCGGGTCTCCGGCTCGCAGGCCAGCGCAGCGCTGAGGCGGCTCACGGGAAAGACCCTAGCGCCGCGCATCGCAACCCGGGTGCTGTTGCGCGACGCCGCGTTACGGCCGATCGACGATGCCGTGGTCCTCTGGTTTCCTGGACCGGCCAGCGCCACCGGCGAGGACGTCGCCGAGTTTCACGTCCATGGTGGGCGCGCGGTGCTGGCGTCGGTCTTCGCGGCGCTGTCGTCTGTCGAACATGTCCGGCCGGCTGAGCCCGGTGAATTTACCCGACGCGCGTTCGAGAACGGCAAGCTCGACCTGACCGAAGCGGAAGGTCTCGATGATCTCATTCACGCCGACACGGATCGGCAGCGCCGCCAGGCGCTGCGACAGTTGCGAGGTCTGCTCGGCGACAAGGCGCGTCGCTGGCGCGTAGAGATCATCGAGGCTTCAGCCTTGATCGAAGCCGGCATCGATTTCTCCGACGAGAGCGACGTGCCAGCGGAGCTGATCGCGCCGGCGCTTGCGAAAATCAAGACGCTCCTCGGCGAGATCAAGGACGCACTTGGTGCGAGCGGCAGAAGCGAACGATTGCGCGATGGCCTGGTGGTCGCAATCGCGGGTCCACCGAATGTGGGCAAGTCGACGCTGATGAATCAACTGGCGCGGCGCGAGGTCGCGATCGTCTCGCCGCATGCCGGTACGACGCGCGATGTCATCGAGGTGCAGCTCGATCTCGACGGTTATCCAGTCACGGTGATCGACACCGCCGGCATTCGCGCGACCGACGATCCCGTCGAGCAGGAAGGCGTGCGGCGCGCTCGCTCTCGCGCAGCCGAGGCCGATCTCGTGTTGTGGCTCACCGACGTGGAAGGCGAGAGGATTGCGCACGAGGATAGTGCGCCGGTTTGGCTGGTACGCAACAAGATCGATCTCGGCGCGATGGAGGCCGGTACCGTGACGTCGGACCGGCTTGGGGAACTGAGGGGATTCAGGATTTCTGCACGACGTGGCGATGGCGTCGCCGAGCTGGTCGCTGCGATGGTCGGATTCGCACAGGACTATTTTGGTGCGAACGAGGGTGGGCTGATCAGCCGCGAGCGGCAGCGGAAGCTTCTGCAAGAGACCGCGGAGTCACTGCAGCGAAGCGTCGAAATGATCGGTAGCGGCGAAGAGTTTGCCGCAGAGGATCTGCGGATGGCGGCGTCGTCGCTCGGGCGATTGCTCGGTCGGGTCGACGTCGAGGACATCCTCGACGTGATCTTCCGAGATTTCTGTATCGGCAAATAGCCGGTTGAACGCTCGGCACACCAGAAGTGTTTATGGTTAACAGAGCCTTTAAGGTTAACGGGTGTTTCACGTGAAACATCTGGGGGACGCGTGAAGGATGTTTCACGTGAAACACCGGCGGCGTTTCCCCGGGGGGTGCCGCTTGATGAGGATTGCTCCAGCGTTCCCGAGCATGTTTCACGTGAAACGTCTTCCGGCTTTCGCGATCTCGCGGTAGAAGTCCGCGCCATGGAGATCGGCCAGGATCTATTCGATGTCATCGTGATCGGTGGCGGCCACGCGGGCTGCGAGGCTGCGGCGGCGTCCGCGCGCCTTGGCGCCACAACGGCGCTGGTGACCCATCGCTTTGCAACTATTGGCGCGATGTCCTGCAACCCCGCGATCGGCGGGCTCGGCAAGGGACATCTGGTCCGCGAGATCGACGCGCTGGATGGGCTGATGGGTCGCGTGGCGGACGCCGCCGGCATTCAATTTCGGATGCTCAATCGTCGCAAGGGGCCGGCCGTTCGCGGACCTCGGGCCCAAGCCGACCGGAAGCTCTATGCCGCGGCGATGCAGGCGGCCATTACCGAGACCGCCAATCTCGGCGTGATCGAAGGCGAGGCCGATGAGCTGATCGTTTCGGATGCCGGTGTCTCGGGTGTTCGTCTGGCCGATGGTCGCGAGCTCCGGGCAGGGGCTGTGGTCGTGACGACAGGGACGTTCCTGCGTGGACTGATCCATCTCGGCGAGAAGAATTGGCCAGCGGGTCGGGTCGGGGAGGCGCCTTCGACGGGGCTCTCGAAGTCGTTCGAGCGCGCCGGCTTTACCCTCGGCCGATTGAAGACCGGCACGCCACCGCGGCTTGACGGCACCACGATTGACTGGTCGGCGGTCGAGATGCAGCCCGGCGATGATCCGCCGGAGCCGTTCTCGGTGATGACCGAGCGGATCACGACGCCGCAGATACAGTGCGGCATCACCCGTACCACGGCCGCGACGCATGAGGTGATCCGCGCCAATGTCCATCGCTCGCCGATGTACTCCGGCCAGATCAAGAGCAGCGGACCGCGCTATTGTCCCTCGATCGAGGACAAGGTCGTGCGCTTCGGCGACCGCGATGGACACCAGATTTTTCTCGAACCGGAAGGGCTCGACGACACGACGGTCTATCCCAATGGCATCTCGACCTCGTTGCCGGAGGAGGTCCAGCTCGCGATCCTTCCCACGATCCCTGGCCTAGCGTGCGCACGAATGGTTCGCCCAGGCTACGCCATCGAATACGACCACGTCGATCCGCGCGAGCTCGATCCGACCTTGCAGGCCAAGCGGCTGCCAAGACTTTTCTTGGCCGGACAGATCAACGGCACGACTGGCTATGAAGAGGCGGCCGCGCAGGGATTAGTGGCGGGCCTCAACGCCGCGCTTGCCGCCGGTGGTGCTGCGCCGATCGTGTTCGATCGCGCCGACGGCTATCTCGGCGTGATGATCGACGACCTCGTGACCCGCGGCATCACCGAGCCATATCGGATGTTCACCTCACGGGCCGAGTACCGGCTGACGCTGCGGGCCGACAATGCCGATCAGCGTTTGACGGACAAGGGCATCGCCTTGGGATGCGTGGGGGCCGCGCGGACAGTTCGCCACCAGAACAAGATGGCCGCGCTCGACGCGGCGAAGTCTCTGGCCAAGTCGCTGACGTTGACGCCGAATGAAGCGGCCAAGCACGGGCTCTCGCTAAACAAGGATGGCCAGCGTCGCTCGTCATTCGAGCTGTTGGCCTATCCCGGGATCGGTTGGGCGGAGGTCCGGACGATCTGGCCGGAGTTGTCGTCAATCGATTCAGTCATCGCGACCCATCTCGAAATTGACGCCAAATACGATGTCTACCTGAAGCGCCAGACCGCCGACGTCGACGCCTTCCGGCGCGACGAGGCTCTCGTCCTTGGCGATATCGACTACAGTCTGGTGCCCGGGCTTTCCAATGAAGTTCGCGGAAAGCTCAACGCCGCGCGGCCGTGGACCGTGGGGCAAGCCGGACGGCTCGACGGAATGACGCCGGCCGCTCTTGGAATCCTGGCGGCCTATCTGCGTCGCGAAGCTCGGCGCAAGCCATCGAAGGCGACGGCCTAGGTTTGTTTCACGTGAAACGACGGTGAGGGCCCTCACGCCGTTTTGGAGCAACTTAAGGGCCGTCATTGCGAGACGCGAAACGACAAAGCAAAATTCGGTCTTGCGGAGCCTGTCATCGGGCGCGGATTCGCGCGATCCGTTGGCTCGCAATGACGACGCGCCAAGAGCTACGGACATGACCAAAGCCATCAAACATAGCGCCTCCCCGTCGCCGTCCGACAAAGCCGCCGCTCTGGCCCTCACCCCCGTTTCACGTGAAACAGAGACGCGGCTCGATCGCTTTGTCGAGCTGCTGACGGAGTGGCAGGCGAAGACCAATCTCGTCGCGCCGTCGACACTCCCCAATCTTTGGACCCGCCACATCTCGGACTCGTTGCAGCTTCTGACGCTAGCTCCGTCCGCCAAAGCGTGGATGGACCTCGGCAGCGGCGGAGGGTTTCCCGGCGTGGTCCTGGCTTGCGCGCTCGCCGAGACGCCAGGCGCGAGCGTGCATCTGGTCGAGCGCAACGCCAAGAAAGCAGCCTTTCTGCGGGAGGCATTGCGCGTCACCTCATCGCCGGGGATGGTGCATTTTGCCGACATCGAAGATATTGTGGAAAGAGTCGAGGGCCCGATCGATTGCGTCACCGCACGAGCGTTGGCTTCGTTACATCAACTCATCGGCTTCGTGGAACCGCTGGTGAGAAAAGGTGCGAAGGCGCTGTTTCCCAAGGGTCAAGATGTTGAGGCGGAATTGACCGAAGCCACTAAATATTGGAATATCAAGGCGAATCTTCATTCCAGCCGCACGAGCGGACAGGGCTGGATCGTCGAACTCGATCATATCGAGCGGCGCAAACACTCCGCGTCAGCAAATGGCAGTCGCGCATGACCGTAATTGATCAGATTTATCAAGAGGATAGAGCCCCTCAACCAGAGGGGCATCCGCGCATTCTCGCGCTCGCCAACCAGAAGGGCGGCGTTGGCAAGACCACGACCGCCATCAATCTGGGAACCGCGCTCGCCGCGATCGGCGAACGCGTGCTGATCGTCGATCTCGATCCGCAGGGCAATGCGTCCACCGGCCTCGGCATCGATCGCCGTAACCGCAACTGCTCGACCTACGATGTCCTGATCGGCGAAGCCCCGCTGCGCGATGCAGTGGTGGCGACAGCCGTGCCTCGGCTGCACATCGCATCATCGACGATGGATCTGTCCGGCCTCGAGCTCGAACTGGGATCGACGCCCGGCCGCGCGTTTCGGCTGCGCGATGCGATCGCAGCCCTCAACACCAATGTCTCGCCGGACTCCGACTACAGCTATGTGCTGATCGATTGCCCGCCGTCGCTCAACCTTCTCACCGTCAACGCCATGGCCGCGTCGGACGCGATCCTGGTGCCGCTGCAATGCGAGTTCTTCGCGCTCGAAGGTCTGTCGCAATTGCTCCAGACGGTGGAGCAGGTGCGCACCACCCTCAATCCTAACCTGACCATCCACGGCATCGTGCTGACCATGTTCGACTCGCGCAACAACCTGTCGAACCAGGTCGTCGCCGACGTCCGGCAATTCATGGGAGCTAAGGTCTACGACACCATGATCCCGCGCAACGTGCGGATCTCGGAGGCCCCGTCCTACGGCAAGCCGGTGCTGGTCTACGATCTCAAATGCGTCGGCAGCGAAGCCTATCTGAAGCTTGCGACCGAAGTGATCCAGCGCGAGCGCGAGCTGCGCACTCATTGATGCCCCTCCTGTCGTTCCGGACGATCCGCGGCTTGCGGATCGATCCGGAATCCCGAAGACATATTGTCGCGTCGGGTTCCGCGCGTCGCGCGGCCGGAACGACGGCAGGAAGCAGGAGCGGTGCGAGTGAATCCAAGGGAGCTGGCGATGGCCGAGGAAATGCGTTCGCGACTGGGCCGCGGTCTTGCGAGTCTGATCGGCGACGTCGGCGGTGAGGCCGCTCATGTCGACCGCCCGCGGGCGCAGCGCAAGGTGCCGATCGAGTTTCTAAAACCAAATCCGCGCAACCCGCGCCGCGCCTTCACCGAGGCGGAACTCGGCGATCTCGCCGACTCGATCAGGCAGCACGGCGTGATCCAGCCGATCGTGGTGCGGCCTGTGAAGGGCGCGCAGGACCGCTACGAGATCATCGCCGGCGAGCGCCGCTGGCGCGCGTCACAGGCCGCCGGTCTGCACGAGGTGCCGATCGTGCCCATCGATGTCAGCGACAGCGACGCGCTGGAACTGGCGATCATCGAGAACGTGCAGCGCGAAGACCTCAACGCGATGGAAGAGGCGCAGGGCTATCACGCGCTCGCCGACGAGTTCAAACGCAGCCAAGAAGACATCGCCAGGATCGTCGGCAAGAGCCGCAGCCACGTCGCCAACATGATGCGGCTGACGAAGCTCCCGGCCGAAGTGCAGGCCTATATCTCCCAAGGCCAGTTGTCGGCCGGTCACGCCCGCGCGCTGATCGGCGTGCCCGATCCGCTCGCTGCCGCCAAGCGCATCGTCGAGGAGGGGCTCAACGTCCGCCAGACCGAAGAGCTCGCGCATGTCGAAGGCGTCCCGGTGCGCAAGCCGCAGAAGGCGCGCGCCGGCAAGGAAAAGGACGCCGACACCGTGGCGCTGGAAAAGCGGGTCAGCGATGCGCTGGGACTGGCGGTCAGCGTGAGCCACCGCAATCCGGGCGGCAACGTTCAGATCAACTACCGGAATCTGGAGCAGCTTGACGAGGTCATGCGGCGGCTGGAGAAGGGCGGGTAGAGCGCGATCTGGAAGCGCGCCCGCCCTTGATGCGGGAGCGAAGCCGGCTTCCGCAGACCGCCCTCACCTTCCCGTTTTGCCTGCGCCGCTTCACCCTCGCCGCTTCGCGTTCGCCGCGATCGACAGCAAGGTCCGCTGCGCGATCGCGGCCGCAAGCGTGGGCTGCTTGCGCATGTCGAGGGCGGCGGTCGCGAGCTGCTCCATGATGGCGACGAGCCGCGGCGGGCCAAAATTGCGCAGTGCGGTTTCAGCCATCGGCTTTCGTGAAAAATGCAGCCGCGGGAATCCGCTGTCCAGCAGCGTCGAGACCGGCGTGCCCTCGGCCACCGCGAGCGCCGACTTGTGGAGCCACGCCGCCTGACGCTGGGCGGCCGAGATGATGACGCCGGGATAGGTACCGGCGACCATTGCCTTGGCAAATTCACTTTCGACCAGGTCCGGTCGTCCGGCGAAGGCGCTGTCGACGATCGGGTCGAGCTTCATCTCGGATGCGTCCGCGACCACGGCCATCACATGGTCGAGCGTCACCTCGCCTTGGCCATGCGCGAACAGCGTCAGCTTGCGCAGCTCGTTGCGGGAGGCCTGGCGGTCGCCGCCCAACAGTATTATCAGCGCCGCGCGGGCATCGCCGGCCATGCGCAGGTTTGAAAGTCGCAGTTCATCGTCGATCAGCCTCGCCAGGTCGCGCTCGCCGTCCGGATAACAGCCGATCGCGACCGCCGTCTTGGCGCGTTCGCAGGCCTTGCGCAGCGGTGACTCCGGCCGCAGGTCACCGGCCTCGATCACGACCCGGCAGTCCCTCAGCGGCGTCTCGGCGAGCGTGTCGACCCCGCCAGCAAAACTGCGCGATCCGGCACGCACGCGGATGGCGCGGCGGCCACCGAACAGCGGCACCGTCAGCGCCTCATCGACCAGCCGGGACGGCTCGGCGGACAGCTCGTCGCCGTCGAGCCTCACCAGCGAAAAGGGATCGTTGGGGTCGTCGACCGCGGAGGCCAGAAGCGCCTCGGCACGCTCGCGCACAAGACCGGCGTCGGGACCGTAAAGCAAAATAATGGGGCGGCCCGGATCGGGCCGGGCGAGAAACGCGTCGATGTCCTTTCCGCGGAGCGCTACCACAGTCAGCCCGGTTGAACCGAACATGTCAGACCGGGACAGGCGATTTCGCGTGGCCTCGAAATCCCGATTCTATGCTCTGGACCTCGGGGCCAGACGTCACTCCTCCCCGAAAACGACCGGTGCATCAGGTTCCAGCAACGAAGAACGACGCCAGCCGGGTCTGGATGTTATCGGCGATCTCGTGCGCGGCGCGATCTTCGGCGTCGCGGAAAGCGCGTTGCCGCGCGAAGCGCTGGTAGGAGCCCGGCATGTCATAGGACACCCGGGAGAAGGTCGTGCCGGTCATGACCGATTTGTTCGAGGCGATCTCAATCAGGTTGAACTGCGCGTCGATGCCGAAGTTCTCTGTGGTCGGCAGCCCCGTGTTCTGGTCGATGAGCAGCGAGGAACGGCTCGTGTTGAAGCGAAGCACCAGGCGGTGGGTGGGCGGCATGCCGGTGGCGTTGCCGTAAAGCTTGAAAGCGAGCGCGTTGCGGACTTCCACCCCGACCCGCGCCTCGGGCGATCCATTGGGTTTGTCGACGGGCGGAACTTCCACGCCCAACAGCTTTTCGCGCAGCGCGGGCGTGCCGTCGCTATGTTCGGCGTACATCGGCTGGAAGCAGCCAGCTGTCAGCGCCGCCATGGCGGCCACGGCGAAGAGCCGGGCGGCGATGCGCATCCTAGCCAACGACATTCACGATCCTCATGGGAACTATAATGACCTTGCGGACGGCCTTGCCGCCCAGGCTCAGTTTTACCGCATCGAGCGCCAAAACGGCAGCCTCAATTTCCGGGTTCTGGGCATTTCTCGCCACTGTGACATCGCCCCGTTTCTTGCCGTTGACCTGGACAACCAGCGTCACCGTATCCTCAACCAGCAAATCGCGTTCGATTTGCGGCCAGTCGGCTTCCGAGATCAGCCCCTCCTGCCCCAGCACCCGCCAGCACTCCTCCGCCAGATGCGGCATCATGGGCGCGACCAGATGAACAAGAATGAAGGCGGCTTCCCGGATGGCCCAGGCGAGGTCGGCCGTTGGCTGATCCTGCCGCGCCAGCACGTCCGCCAGCGCATTGGCGAACTCCCGGATATGGGCGAGGCAGACGTTGAAATGCAGCCGCTCGATGCCGCCCGACACCTTGTCGAGCGCGCCATGCGCGGCCTTGCGCAAGCCGGTCGCGTCCGGCCCGAAGTTCGCCGGCCGGGCCGCCGGCGCGGTTTTGGCGGTCTCGGCCGATTCGTTCACCAGCCGCCATAGCCGCTGCACGAAGCGCGCGGCGCCCTGCACCCGCTCGTCGCTCCAGATCACGTCGCGATCGGGCGGTGAGTCCGACAGCATGAACCAGCGCGCGACGTCGGCGCCGTAAGTCGCGATGATGTCGTCGGGATCGACCGTGTTGCGCTTCGACTTCGACATCTTCTCGATCGGGCCGATCGTGATGTCCTCGCCGGTGGCCAGCAGGGTCGCGCGCCGGCCGTTGGCGGCGGTCTCGACCTTGACCTCGGCCGGCGTGACGTAAGCGCCGTCGGCCTTCTGGTAGGTCTCGTGCACCACCATGCCCTGCGTGAACATGCCGGCGAACGGCTCGTCCATGGCGATGTGGCCGGTGGCCTTCATGGCGCGGGTAAAGAACCGGCTGTACAGCAGGTGCAGAATGGCGTGCTCCACACCGCCGATATATTGGTCGACCGGCATCATCCGGTTGGCGACGTCAGGCGTGGTCGGCGACTTGTCGTTCCAAGGGTCGGTGAAGCGCGCAAAATACCAGGACGAATCCACGAACGTGTCCATGGTGTCGGTCTCGCGCTGCGCCTTGCCCCCGCACTTCGGGCAGGTCACGTGCCTCCAGGTCGGATGGTGATCGAGCGCGTTGCCCGGCTTGTCGAAGGTCGCGTCCTCCGGCAGCGTCACCGGCAGCGCGCTGTCCGGCACCGGCACGACCCCGCATGTCGGGCAGTGGATGATCGGGATCGGGCAGCCCCAAAAGCGCTGGCGTGAGATGCCCCAGTCGCGCAGGCGGAAGTTCACCTGCCGCTCGGCCACAGGTTCATTGCCGCGGATGTCGCTTTCCAGCCTTTTCGCGACTTCCTCCTTGGCCTGCTCGATCGTCATGCCGTCGAGGAAGCGCGAATTGATCATGCGGCCGTCGCCGTCATAGGCCGTGTCGGCAATGACGAACGTCGTCGGGTCCTGCCCTTCCGGGCAAACCACCGGCGTATTGCCGAGGGCGTACTTGTTGACGAAGTCGAGATCGCGCTGGTCGTGCGCGGGGCAGCCGAAGATCGCGCCCGTGCCGTATTCCATCAGCACGAAGTTGGCGACATAGACCGGCAGTTTCCAGTTCGGGTCGAACGGGTGGATCGCCCGGATGCCAGTGTCAAAGCCCTGCTTCTCAGCGGTGTCGATAACCTCCTGTGCGGTGCCGATGCGCTTGATCTCCGCGATGAACTCCGCGAGTTTCGGATTCTTCGCGGCCGCCGCCGTCGCCAGCGGATGATCGGCCGCGATCGCCATGAACTTCGCCCCGAACAGCGTGTCATGTCGCGTGGTGAAGATCTTCAGCTCGGTTTCGCCCGCGGGTGTCGTCGCAGGATCCAGCGCAAAGCGGACCAGCAGGCCCTCGGAGCGGCCGATCCAATTGCGCTGCATCAGCCGTACCTTGTCGGGCCAGCGATCCAGCGTGTCGAGCGCGTCCAACAGCTCCTGCGAATATTTGGTGATCTTGAACACCCACTGGTTCATCTCGCGCTGTTCGACGACGGCGCCGGAGCGCCAGCCGCGGCCGTCGATCACCTGCTCGTTGGCGAGTACGGTCATGTCGACCGGGTCCCAGTTCACCTTGCGCTGTTCGCGCTCGACCAGGCCTGCGCGCAGAAAATCCAGAAACAGCTTCTGCTGATGCTTGTAGTAGGCGGGATCGCAGGTCGCGAACTCCCGGCTCCAGTCGAGCGACAGGCCGATCGAGCGGAGCTGCTTCCTCATCGCGGCGATGTTGTCGTAGGTCCAGGCCTTCGGGGCGACCTTGCGCTCGATCGCGGCGTTCTCCGCCGGCAGGCCGAACGCGTCCCAGCCCATCGGGTGCAGCACGTTGAACCCCTTGGCGCGCATGAAGCGCGCCAGCACGTCGCCAAGCGTATAGTTCCGGACATGGCCGATATGGATGCGCCCGGACGGGTACGGGAACATCTCAAGGACATAATATTTCGGCCGCGGATCGTCGTTTTTGGAGGCGAAGATCGCCTGTTCGTCCCACTGGCGTTGCCAGCGCGGCTCGGATTCGCGGGCGTTGTAACGTTCGGAGGTCATGGAATCGCTTGGCTGTTTTTCGGATTCGCGCCGTCTCGAAGACGGCGCGGACTAGGCCACAAAAGCGGCTGCGGGGTCAACGGGTTGACGCCACCCAAAATGGCAGCGGGCGGATGCACGACTTTCGGAAAACCGGCACTCCCCTGCGATCCGGGTGAGCTTGCGCCCCTGCCCGGATCATGCGCTCACTTGGCGCCACGATGCCCTGGCGCTTGCGGCGATTGCGCAACCCTCTCCGTCGGTGTTGCGGGCTGATTGTCGGCTGCCGAACACGGGTCCGCAAACCTCATCGATCGTTCGCCTGCGCGGACCGCGTCGTCACCTCGATGCTGCCGACGCGGCGATGAAGCATCGATGGTCGTCGACCGCGTGCCGCATTGCGCGATCGAAGACCGCGACCTGCCGCTCTCGCATGTGCGCTGCCTCTGTCCTCAGCAATATCCGACAAGAAATTTTTGCGCCCCATAACTCCGAAAAAATACGGTGCGCGAGCGACAATTCGTTTCAACATTTCGCCGAGCTTAATGCGAAGGCGTTCTTTCTCCGTGGTTGTCGGTGCCGCCGTACCGTGGCAATGTAGAGCTATGGTAGTTTGAAACGCGCAATTTTCCTTTTGGCGGAAGGCGGCGGGCTTGTCCGGCTTGGGATTGAGGCGCGGTTAAGACTTCGATGGGACATTGTCGGGGGACAGAAACCTCGCCTCACCAGATTCAGGATCATTCCCAGTCGTGACCGGTGCCACGTTCGACGAGATCGATTTTGAGTACGCGACGACTGTCGCGGAAAAGGCCATGGACGCCATGGCGAAGCAGCGCGTGCCGCCGACGCCCAACAATTATCATCTCTGGTTCAAATATTCGCTCGGGGCCTCATCCGACCTCAAGCGCACGATCGACATTCTGATCAGCAACAAGCGAAAATTCGACAAGGCGACCAACCAGGATCTGTTTGCGGCCTATATCGGATCGCAGGCCGCCGAAGCCGCCGTCGTCCACCAGGTCTCGCAACAGCTGCATGGCGTGATGGACTCCGCCAAGCATTATTTGACCGCAGCCATCGCCGACAACCGCACGCAGATGGAGGCGATGGACGAAGTCGCCGATCAGAGCCAAGCGGGCGTGGATCCGAAAGTCCTGATCGAGAACCTGGTGAGCGAGCTCGCGAAAGCGACGGCGCGCGCCGCCAAGCTCGAGGCGAACTTCGCGGAGAAATCGCGCGAGCTCGATACGATCCGCGATTCTCTGAACAAGTCGGAAGAGCGCGCGAGGACCGACGCGCTGACGGGCCTGCCAAATCGGCGTGCTCTCGAGGAGTTCTTCCGTCAAGCCCAGATCGGAGCGATGGAGACAGACGAGCCGCTCAGCGTGCTCCTGATCGACATCGACCATTTCAAGAAGTTCAACGACAATTTCGGTCACGGCGTCGGCGACCAGGTTCTTCGACTGGTGGCCAAGGCCTTGCGCGACCTCGTGCGCGGGGACGATTTGCCGGCGCGATATGGCGGCGAGGAATTGATCGCGGTTCTTCCCCGCACGGACCTGGCGACTTGCGGCTTGGTTGCCGAGCGCATTCGCCGATCGATCGCCGAATGTCAGTTTACCCGTCGCTCCACCGGAGAAATCCTTCCTCAGATCACGGTATCGATCGGCATCGGACAGTTCCAGTACGGCGAGGCGATGGCGGATCTGATCGATCGCTGCGACCGCGCGCTCTATCTTGCCAAGAAAGCCGGCCGCAATCGGGTCGTCAGCGAGCTCGACCTCGAGCGCAAGGCAAGCTGAAACGCAAAATTAACTCGCCATCGCGATGTCGCCGTTATCGTCCTTGGCTTGGAGAAAGCCGTGTTCGACCACGGTGTTGCGACCACGGTGCTTGGCAGAATAGAGCGCCGCATCCGCAGCTTCTATCAGATCGCCCGGACGCTGGCTGTCGTTCGGCTTGGTGCAGGCGACGCCGACGCTTACCGTGACATATTGATGGTTTGAGGTTGCGTGCGGCAACGCCAGCTCCCCGACCGCCGATCGCACCGTCTCGCCGATCTCACGCGCCCGGACCGCATCCACGTTCGGCAGCAGTAGACAGAACTCCTCGCCGCCATAGCGCCCGGCAAAACCCATGGTTTCGGCGGCGATCCCGGCGAGGGTTTCGCCGAGTTTGGACAAGCAGGCATCGCCCACGGGATGGCCATAAGCGTCGTTGTAAAGCTTGAAGTGGTCGACATCGATCATCAGAAGCGACAATTCGCAACTGTACTGTTGGGCCTTCATCCATTCGAAATCGAGACGGCTCTGGAAGCCGCGCCGGTTGGCAAGACCCGACAGCATGTCGATCGAGGCGATGACGGTGAGACGGTCGTTGGTGGCGACCAGCTCGCGCTCACGCTGGCCGAGTTGGGCCGCCATCGCGTTGAAGGCACGCGCCAACGGCACGAATTCCGCCGGTAGCCGATTGCGCACGGGGCGGGCCGACCAGTCGCCCTGGCCGAATCGCTTCGCCATGGTTGCCAGCATGTTGATCGGCTGAATAATGAGCTTTTCGGCTGCGATCAGCGCGCCGAGCAGGACGAACAGGCTGACGAACAGGAGTTGCAGATAGGCGGTGCGGATGTCGCGATTGATGGCGGAAGTGACTTTATCCTCATCGATGCTGGCGATCAGGCGCGAGCCGGTATCGGCGATCCGCGCAAAGGTAATGGCGCGTTTCGAACCGTCGGCAGCGACGAAGGATAATGATCCCTCATCCCGATCGGAATTGAGCGCGGTCTCCGCGATCGCCGACAACAGAGGGACGCTGTCCAGCGGGCGGCCGATCATGCTGGCCTGGTCCAACGGCGCCGCCATTACCGTGCCTGCGCTGTCGACAAGCACGGCCGAAATCCCGGGTCGGCCGCCGAGACTGCTCATCATCTTCGACATCCAGTCGAGATCGACGCTGGCGAGAACGACAGCGCGTGAGTCGCTGTTGATGGCGGATACCGGATAGGCCGCGATGACCGCCGGCCTGTTGTTGGATTTCGCGAGCAGGAAGTCGCTGAAGACGATATCTCGGGTCGCTGCCACCTTCTTCATGTAGGGCCGCTCGCTTAGATCAGCTCCGATCAGCGTATCGTTTGTCGAGCATTGGACCCTGCCATCGCCGTCGGCGATCAGGAGGTTATGAATCCAGGGCAGATTGCGCGGCAGGCTCGCGCGCAACAAATCGCAACTGCGGCTCACGCCGCCCGCCGAAGCGCGGATATAGGCGGCCGACTTCAGCATCGTCTCGACCGAGGAAATCACTTCGCGCTGGGTGTCGGCGGCGTGCTTGGCGAGGCTCGAGAACTCCGCGGTGGCCTGCGCGATCTGCTTGGCTCGGGCGTTCTCCAATGAACGAGCGCGCTCCAACATCAACGGCGCCACGAGAATCACCGCCAGCAGCGCGAGCCGGGCGCGGATTCCAAGAAGTTGCTTGAGTTTGGCTCTCTTGCGGTTGAAACTGATGCGCGACATATAACTCCCCCTACCCCCGCATGCAGGGTAGGGGGAATGGTTCAAGAAGCCTTTCCCGAACTCGGTAAAATTCGAGCTACCTCCGTAAAAATACGACCGACAGAAGAACCGAACGACATGGCGTCCGAAACTTCCTCAACCGCAACCGCGCATTTACCGAACACTCTTGCCGCGGTGGAGCAGGAGATTGCGCGTGCCTGCAAGGAAGCAAAAAGGGATCGCGCCTCGGTCACGTTGATCGCGGTCTCCAAGACCTTCGGCCCTGAGGCGATTACACCCGTGATCGAGGCAGGCCAGCGCGTTTTCGGCGAGAATCGCGTGCAGGAGGCCAAGGCCAAGTGGCCAGGGTTAATGTCGTCTTACCCCGGACTCGTGCTGCATCTGATCGGACCGTTGCAGTCCAACAAGGCGAAAGAGGCGGTGGCGCTGTTTGACGCCATTCACTCGGTCGACCGTCCGAGCGTTTGCCAGGCATTAGCCAAGGAAATCGAATCCCAGAACAAGCGGCCGCAATTGTTCGTCCAGCTCAACACCGGCGAAGAGTCGCAGAAGGCGGGCGTTGCGCCTTCCGAGGCGGACGCCTTCATCACGAGCTGTCGCGACAATTACGGCCTGACCATTTCCGGCCTGATGTGCATCCCGCCGGTCGACGAGGCGCCGGCGCCGCATTTCGCGCTGACCGCGAAGATCGCCGCGCGCAATGGTTTGAAGGATTTGTCCATGGGCATGAGCGCCGACTTCGCGACCGCTATCCAGTTCGGTGCCACGCATATTCGTGTCGGCTCGGCGATTTTCGGGGCGCGTTAAAGTCGTTGTTCCGGCGTTCGCCGGGACGACTTGGCGTGCGAGTAGCGGTTTACGCGAATCCCACGACACCTTTCCGATCGAACCGAAATCGACGACGAAAGAATCGCCCGATTGGATCGGCAGGGACGGGTGGCAGGTGCCGGTCGTCACCACCTCCCCTGCCCTCAGCGTGCTACTGAATTTGGTGCCGGCGCGCCAATTGGCTGCGCAGCGTGCGCGAAGCGGCAGCGATTTGGTCCCGGTCGAGCATCCTGGCTGAAGTTCTCTCGTCGCCTTTTCATCCAATGACAATCTTGGTCCGCGGCCCCAATCGTTGCAACAGCCTCAGCATCGCCGCTTGTGTCATCGAGACGCAGCCGGCCGTCGGCCCAAAATTCTCCCGCGCCAAGTGCAAGAACAGCGCGCTGCCGCGGCCGGCCACGCGCGGGACCGTGTTGTGATCGATCTCGACGATGAAATCGTAGAGATGGTCGTCGCGCTCCAGCCGGTCGCCGCTTTCGCCGCGCTTCAGCCGGATCGGCTGATTGTAATGTCGGTCCTTGGGATCTTCGCACCAGCCATCCTCGTGGCTGATGGCGCGAACCGGCAAGAATGTTTGCGGCCGACCATGACGATCGGCGCGCCACCACAGCCGCCGCGGCCGAAAGGTTCCTCTCGGTGTTCCGCCGTCACCCTCGCACTTGTTGGCCCGGATGCCGCCGCGGCCAAGCGCGACGGGAACCGTCACTCCGCCGGCTTTGAGCCAGCCCCGGCGGGAAGATCCAGCCGCCGGACGAATCCATATTGTGGAGAGCGGCCGATCGCGCGGTGTCGTTCTATAAGACATTGAAACAACGCTATTTTCCATGAGTTCCCAGCGGATTCATCGTCTCTTCGAAGGCTCCGTTTCATTACAGGACATTCATCAAAATGCCCGCGATTTCTGGAGTAGACTGCGCCACGACTTGTGAATCTGTAATGGTTCCCTACCTCAAGAAAAAACAAGACCAGTCGACCGCGAACTTTACCAACGTTCGGCCGAGGACGCCTCGCGTCATCTGCAGCCGCAAAAAGGATTGTACCGATGCCCAATGCCCGCAAGATCCTCATCGTGGATGACGATACCGATCTGCGCGATACGTTGGTGGAGCAATTGTCGTTGCACGACGAGTTCGAGGCCTCCGCCGTCGATACCGGTGCCAAGGGCGCCAGTGCGGCCAAGGCCAATTCCCCGGATTTGGTGCTGATGGATGTCGGACTTCCGGATACCGACGGTCGCGAGGTGGTGCGCTCGTTGCGCAAGGGCGGGTTCAAGGCGCCGATCATCATGCTGACCGGACATGATACCGATTCGGACACCATTCTCGGGCTCGAATCCGGCGCCAATGATTATGTCGCCAAGCCGTTTCGTTTCGCGGTGCTGCTTGCGCGAATCCGGGCGCAGCTTCGCCAGCATGAGGCCAGTGAGGACGCGGTGTTTTCGGTCGGTCCTTATAGCTTCCGGCCCGGGTCGAAGATGCTGACCGGCGCCAACGCCAAGAAGGTGCGGCTGACTGAGAAGGAAACGGCGATCCTGAGGTTCTTGTACCGGGCGGGCCAGCTACCGGTTTCGCGCGAGACGCTGCTGCAGGAAGTGTGGGGCTACAATTCGGGCGTCACGACCCACACGCTGGAGACGCACATCTACCGCCTGCGTCAGAAGATCGAGAAGGACGCCGCCAATCCCGAGATCCTGGTGACGGAAGCCGGTGGCTACAAGTTGGTCCCGTGATAGGTTCGGGACGGCGAATCGACCTTGATAACCCGTCCCGGGCTTTGGGCTCTGAATGTCGATTGAAGAAGATGTGGCCCTCCTGGAGCGCGTCCCGACGCTGCGCTTGTTGGGGGGGCCGGCCTTGCGCATGGTGGCGATCGGCTCCGAGCAGCGCAACATCGCGCGTGGCGATCTCCTGTTCAAGCAGGGCGACGACGCCGATTCGGGTTTTGTCGTTCAACGCGGCGCATTCCGGATCGATGACGGCGCCGGTGCGGAAACCACGGCCGGTCCGGGCACGTTGATCGGCGAGCTTGCGCTGGTGGTGGCGATGCGGCGGCCGGCGAACGCAACTGCGCTGGAATATTGCTCGGTCATCCGCATTGCGCGGAGCCTGTTTCAGCGCGTGCTGGAAAGCGATCCCGCCGCGGCAGTCCGGCTGCGCGACGAATTCGCCACCCGCTCGAGCCGGATCGCCACCGATATTTTGATCGCGGGCGCGAAGCTGAGTGGTTAGCTGTTTCTCGTGATGAGGAGTGTGTCCCGAGCCATTTGCGGGGATGATCTCAGACTTCCAGCACCGCCGTCACCGGCACGTGGTCGGAGGGCCGCTCCCAGCCGCGCGCGTCACGAAGAATCCGGAAATCGCTGACCGCGTCCTTCAGCGCCCGCGAGACCCAGATGTGATCGAGCCGCCGGCCGCGGTCTCCCACCGTCCAGTCAGCGGCGCGATAGCTCCACCAAGTATAGACTTTCTCCGAAAGTGGAATACGCATCCGCGCGATGTCAAACCACTCGCCATGCGCCTGCGCGGCCATCAGCTTCTCGCACTCGATCGGGGTGTGGGAGACGACTTTCAAAAGTTGCCGGTGGGACCATACGTCGTTCTCGTGCGGCGCCACGTTGAGATCGCCGACCAGAATGTGACGCTCGTCGCCGCGTGCATGCAGCGCCTCGCACGCTTTCATCTCGTCGAGAAACTGTAGCTTATGCTCGAATTTCGAGTTGAGCGCGGGATCGGGAATATCGCCGCCGGCCGGAACGTATAAATTATGCAGCACCAGCGGTTTTGCGAGCTGCGCCTTGTCCCCGAATACCACCGAGAGGTGGCGAGAATCGATCTTGTCGCAGAAAGCACGGACATCCGTCGTTTCGAACGGCAGCCGCGAGATCACGGCGACGCCGTGATAGCCCTTTTGTCCATTCAGCGCGAAATGCTCGTAGCCCAAGCGGCGGAAGCGCTTCAGCGGAAACGCATCGTCGATGCATTTGGTCTCCTGCAGGCACAGCACATCCGGCCGCACCGCCTTGATGAATTTCGCGACGAGATCGATGCGCAGGCGCACCGAATTGATGTTCCACGTTGTCAGGGAGAGCCGCATCAGAACCGGAGCGCGCGCTTTTGAGACAGGAGCATGATCTGTAAAAAGCCAGCCCGCACGTGATGCGGGCGCCGGTTTTCCGGAAAAGATCATGCTCAAACGATAAGCTAACCACGCTTAGCCGATCCGGCGTCCTCGTTCGAGGCTTGCGGCGGGCGTGCAGCCCCCCGGAAGGACGCTATCCACTACGAATGCGTAGGCCGAAATCGGTTGTTAGCCTGGCGGCGGCCCGTAATTGGTGAAGTCGATCTTGAACATGCCTGGATCGACCTTCTTCGAGGTATCCAGATTGTAGACCGCGACCGTCGTGTCATAACCTTGCGGATCGGTCACCGTCCATTGCTTGAGTTGACCGTCCTTGGTGCCGATCATCAGCATCAGCCGGCTGGTGCCGATCAGCGCCTGCTTTTCCTCGATGGTAATGCTGATGAACATGTCGTCCGACGCGACGCTGACGACATTGGTGTCCTTCAACAGATCGATGCGATCCGACAGCAGGAAGCGCAACGGCGTTTGCGATAGCGGATAGATGTCCTGGGTCGCCAGATTGCGGTCACGCACCACGAGTGACGATCCGTCGGCAATAATATCGATTGGGGTCGGCGGGTCGTATTGGAAGCGCACCTTGCCGGGCTTCTGGATGTAGAAGTCGCCCTTGGTCTTGGAGCCGTCGGGCCCGACCTGCACGAAATTGCCGACCAGCGTCTGCAGCGACGAAAGATAGGAACTCACCTTCGCAGCCTGCGCCTTCTGATTGGCGTCGAACGTTGCGAAAATATTGGCAGGAACATTGCGGCGCGGATCGGGAATAACGGGATTAGGCGGCGTCATCGCCGTCGCTCCGGTCGTCACCGGTCCCTTCAGCGCTTCGCTCGTCTGCGTGCTGTCGCGCCCTTTGGGCGCAGGCTTCGGAACCGGCACATTTTGCGCCGATTGCGCAGGAGCCGATTGGGCGGAAGCCGGCGTTGCGGCTGCGAGCATCGGCGCTGCGATCATCAGCGCCAACATGGCATGCCCGCCGTGGACTGCGAGCGGCCCGGCGATTCGGAGTTTTGAGTTTATTTTCAACGCACAGTCCTATCTAGCTTCCGGGCCATTTTACCGTGGTTTCAGCCCAAGGCGGTATCGTTTTTCCGTGAAATATGATTTCGCTGGACGGTCGGTGACCCCGCTGGCCTGGCTCAAAAGCCGCCTTCTTCTTCCGGGACCAGGATCTCGCGCTTTCCTGCGTGATTGGCCTGCCCGACAATACCTTCGAGTTCCATCCGCTCCATCAGCGATGCCGCGCGGTTGTAGCCGATTTGCAGCCGGCGCTGGATGTAGCTGGTGGACGCCTTGCGATCGCGTTTGACGATCGCAACCGCCTGCGAGAACAGATCGCCGCCGCCGTCACCGCCCATTCCGGTGGCGTCGAACACCGCGCCGTCTTCGTCGGTCGGCTCTTCCGCGGTGACCGCTTCGAGATACTCGGGGGAGCCTTGCGTCTTCAGATGGCGCACCACCTTCTCGACCTCTTCGTCGGAGACGAAGGGTCCGTGCACGCGGCTGATGCGTCCGCCGCCCGCCATGTAGAGCATGTCGCCCTGGCCGAGCAGTTGCTCGGCGCCCATTTCGCCCAAGATGGTTCGGCTGTCGATCTTGGACGTGACCTGGAACGAGATGCGGGTCGGGAAGTTCGCCTTGATGGTGCCGGTGATCACATCGACCGACGGGCGCTGCGTGGCGAGGATGACATGCAGGCCGGCGGCGCGCGCCATCTGCGCGAGACGTTGCACCGCGCCCTCGATGTCCTTGCCGGCGACCATCATCAGGTCGGCCATTTCGTCGACGATGATGACGATATAAGGCAAGGGATCCAGATCGAGCTTCTCTTCCTCGTAGATCGCCTTGCCGGTCTCCTTGTCGAAACCGGTATGGACCGTCCGCGTCAGGTCTTCGCCCTTGGACTTGGCTTCTGCGAGACGCGCATTGTAGCCGTCGATGTTGCGCACGCCGAGCTTGGCCATTCTCTTGTAGCGTTCTTCCATCTCGCGCACGGCCCATTTCAGCGCGACGACGGCCTTCTTCGGGTCGGTCACCACCGGGGTCAGCAAATGCGGGATGCCGTCATAGACGGACAATTCGAGCATCTTGGGATCGACCATGATCAGGCGACATTGATCCGGACGCAGCCGATAGACCAGGCTCAGGATCATGGTGTTGATGGCGACCGATTTGCCGGAGCCCGTGGTGCCGGCGATCAACAGATGCGGCATGCGCGCCAGGTCGACGATGATGGATTCGCCGCCGATGTTCTTGCCGAGGCAGAGCGGCAATTTGGCCACCGATTCGGTAGCGTCCTTCGCGATCAGCAGTTCGCGCAAATAGACCTTCTCGCGATGGGCGTTCGGCAATTCGATGCCGATGGCGTTGCGACCGGGCACGACGGCGACACGCGCCGACAGCGCGCTCATCGATCGCGCGATGTCGTCGGCAAGCCCGATGACACGCGACGACTTGATCCCGGGCGCGGGTTCGAGCTCGTACAGCGTAACCACCGGGCCCGGATTGGCTTTGCCGATTTCGCCGCGGACGCCGAAATCTTGCAGCACGCCCTCGAGCGCCCGCGAATTCGCCTCCAGTTCCGATTTGCTGAGCGGCTGGCGATCGGAGGCCTTGGGTGCCGCCAGCATCGATACCGGGGGCAGCTCGAATTTCTCGGAGGATTTGCGTGACGGCGCGCGCGACGCGGCCTTCTTGCGTGGCGCGCGGGCCGTGGAAGCCTCCTCCTCTTCGTCCTCGTCCTCGAAATCCTCGTCCGCCTGCGGGGCTAGTGCCGGTGAGGCGCGGCCGCCGAGACTTGGCTCCTGGCGCTCAAAGGAGGATGGGCGAGGTTGCGGGCCGCTCGAGACCAGTGAGCCATAGGCCGCGCGCAATAGCCAAGTGAGCCGCGCCTTCGTGCTCATGATGGCGTGAAACACCCATCCGAGCGAGACCGATTTGTCGTCTTCCTCTTCCTCAGCGAACGGCGCGTCATCTTCGATCGATGTCAAATCCTCGTCCGGCGGCCGCGAACCGACGCCGATCGCCACCAAAAAGGCTGCGGTCATCGCCGCGCCCAGGACGATGCCGAGCACAAGGCGGTAGGCAAAGCCCGGCGGTCCGAATACGACCGCGGGCGCGCGCACCAGCGCATCGCCGACGACTCCGCCAAGCCCGGTCGGCAGCGGCCATGCGCCACTTCGCGGCCAGCAACTGGCAAAGCCCGCCGCGATGACGGTGCAGAGCACCCAGCAGCCGAACCTCAGTGCTTCGCGGTCAAAGTCGCGGTGGTTCAGCATCCGCCAGCCCCACACCGCGATCGGCAGGATCAGCATGATCGCGCCGAGACCGAGAATTTGCATCAGCAGGTCGGCGCCGATCGCGCCGGGATAGCCTACGATGTTCCGGATTGCCCGCGATGTTGCGTGACTGAAACTCGGGTCTTGCACCGACCATGTCGTCAGCGCTGCCGCGGCGACGCCGGACAAGGCGATCAAGCCAAGCCCGGTCAATTCGCGAAGCCGCCGCGCCAAGGCTTCGCGGATCGACGCCGGCAAGTGGTTGACCAGTGGGATGACTCGCTCGATCGCCGCCATGCGCCTCTGCCCCGCGCCTAACCCAGAGTTTTGACCAGCCGGTGCAACGCCTCGGCTGTTGATTCACTGTCCGAGACCAGCGCCAGGCGGATATAGCCAGCGCCGGGATTGAAGCCGTCGTTCTGCTCCCGCGCCAGATAGCTGCCAGGGATGACGCGGACGCCGGCTTCCTTGTAGAGCTTCACGGTCGCAGCCTCATCGCCGCCCTGCGCCGAGACATCGAGCCAGACGCAGAAGCCGCCGGCCGGCCGCTTGTAGCCGTAGCGGTCGGCAAGAATCTGGTCGGCGAGATCAAACTTGATCCGGTAAAGCTTTCGGTTTTCTTCGACATGCGCCTCATCGCTGTAGGCCGCGACGGCGACCTGCTGCAGCGGCACCGGCACCTGCGGCGCGGCGACGTTGCGCAACTCGTGAAAGGCGCTCAGAAATCTCTTATCGCCGGCCGCGAACCCGACGCGCATGCCGGGCAGGTTCGAGCGCTTCGACAAGGATTGAAACACGACGACGTTGGTGTAATCGGGCCCGGCGCATTCCAGCGCGCTGCCCGGGGCCTCCCGCGTGTAGATTTCCGAGTAGCATTCATCGCTCAGAATGAAAAAGCCGAAGCGGTCGGCGAGTTGCTTCAACCGGCGGAAATAGTCGCGCGAGGCCACCGACCCCTGCGGATTGGCGGGCGAAGCGATATAGATCGCAACCGTTCTGGCGAGCGTGACCTCGTCGAGCGCATCGAGGTCGGGCAAGAATCCGCTGGCGACCGTGGTCGGCAGGTAGATCTGTTCGCAGCCGGCGGCGCGGGCTCCGGCGCCGTAGGCCGGATAGAACGGATTCGGCATCAGGATCGCGGGTCTCCCGCGGCGCTCGCCGGCGTGGCGCACAGCCGTCAGCGCCGCGAAAAACAGGCCCTCGCGGCTGCCGTTGAGAACCAGGACCTCGCTCTCGGGATCGATCGGCCTCGGAAGTTGAAATCGCGTCGAAAGCCAGCTCGCGGCTGACAGGCGGAACGGTTCGATGCCCTTGGCGATCGGATAGCGGCCGAAATCGGCAATGTGCTGCGCCAACACCGGCCCGACGAAGCTCGGCACCGGGTGCTGAGGCTCGCCCAATGACAGCGTAATCAGGGGTTTACCGGGCTTATACGGCGCCAGCAGCTCGGCCGCCCGCGCGAATGGCGAGCGTTCGCTTTCCTGATGGCCGGCGCCTTGTGGCGCACGGGATGGAACGGTCATTGCCATGGGTCAAAATGCCAGCACGCGTTAGGCTCTCTTGTCGGGCTGTCTCATTGGGCTCTCTTGTCAAGCTCTCGGCCGCCGACCGCCCGACGAAACCGGCCTGGCGCGGATCAAATCACCATAGATAAGGCGAGGTTAAGACGCGATTAACCATCAACCAAACTGGACAATCCGCGTGGTATTACCATATCCTCTGGAGGTATTACCTGGGAGAGGCCGCCATGGCAACCACCGTGACCAGCAAAGGACAGGTGACGATCCCCAAGCCGGTCCGGGATCATCTTGGGATCGGACCGGGAAGCCAGGTTGTGTTTCGGCGCGCCGCCGACGGCAGCATCGTCATTGAGAAGGCGGATGGCACACGACAACCGAGCCGGTTTGCCAAAGTGATTGGAAGCGCGGGTCCCGGTCCTTCCACCGATGAAATCATGGCGCTGCTGCGCGGGGATGACCCGTGACGTTGGTGGATACAAACGTCCTGTTAGATGTGTTCACTAAAGATCCAAGGTGGCTGGATTGGTCGCTAACCCGGTTAGAGGAAGCCGCCGTCAGAGGGCCGCTGGTGATCAACGACGTCATCTACGCGGAGACATCCGCTCGCTATCCGACCATCGAGGACTTCGAATCTGCGTTGGTGGATGCCGGCGTTACGGTTGCGACGATCCCGCGGATGGCGCTCTTTCTCGCGGGTAAAGCTTTCGTGCAATATCGCGGTGCTGGCGGTAGTCGCATCGGCGTGCTCGCCGATTTTTTTATTGGAGCCCATGCGGCAGTCGAACAGCTGCCGTTGGTCACACGCGACGCGCGGCGCTATCGAACCTACTTTCCGATGGTGGATCTGATCGCGCCGGATACCCGGGAATAGCAGGCCCGTTGCCGCAGCCGCTCGGGGATTTGGTGGAATGGCTGATTTCGGCGACCGGCGCCAGATTTGGCAATGGCTATTCGCGGTCACGGCCAGTCTCGAAAGCATTTTTCTGAAAAAAGAAAGGGGCTCCAACTTGCGCTGGAGCCCCTCAACGGTCAGGGCATTGCCGGGTATGTGCCCGAACCGTAGTTCTGAACGCGGCCTCTTTTGAAGCCGCGTCCCGGGAGAACTTACATGTTGTAGGCGCGCTCCGTGTGCTCGGTGATGTCGAGGCCTTCGCGTTCGGTCTCGACATTGGCACGCAGGCCGACGATGACATCGACGACCTTGTAGAGGATCGCCGAGCCGATGCCCGACCACACCAGCGTGGTGCCGACGCCCCAGCCCTGCGAGATCATCTGCGCAGCGAAGTCGTAGTCGGCGATCTTGCCGGTGGTGTAGTCCATGATGCCGGTGCCGCCGAGCGCCGGGTTCACCAGGATCCCGGTGCCGAGCGCGCCGACAATGCCGCCGACGCAGTGGACGCCGAACACGTCAAGCGCGTCATCGTAACCGATCGCGTTCTTCACCACGGTGCAGAAGAACAGGCAGACCACGCCGACCACGAGGCCGAGCACGATCGCGCCCATCGGGCCGGAGTACCCGGCCGCCGGCGTGACGGCGACGAGGCCCGCCACCGCGCCGGACAAGGCGCCGAGCACGGAAGGATGGCCTTTGACGATCCACTCCGCGAACATCCACGACAGCGCCGCCGCCGCAGTCGCGACGAAGGAGTTGGTCATGGCGAGCGCGGCGCCGCCCGAGGCTTCCAGGTTCGATCCGGCGTTGAAGCCGAACCAGCCGACCCAGAGCAGCGAGGCGCCGATCATGGTCATGGTCAGCGAGTGCGGAGCCATCAGGTCCTTGCCGTAGCCGGTGCGCTTGCCGACCAACAGCGCGCCGACGAGACCTGCGATACCGGAGTTGATGTGCACCACGGTGCCGCCGGCGAAGTCGATCGCGCCCTTCTTGAAGATCCAGCCGGCGTCGGCGTTCACTTCGTCGAGCTTGGCCTGCGCCGCGGTCTTCGCTGCCGCGTCACCCGCGGCGGCAAGGGCCTTGACCGCATCCGAAATCGCGTCCGGACCGGCCCAGTACCAGACCATGTGAGCGATCGGGAAATAGATCAGGGTCACCCAAAGCGGGATGAACAGGGCGACGGCCGAGAACTTCGTGCGCTCGGCGAACGATCCGACGATCAGGCACGGCGTGATTGCGGCGAAGGTCATCTGGAAGCAGACGTAGACGAGCTCCGAGATGTTGGCGTCGACGCTGAAGGTCGCCGCCTTCGAGTCCGGCGTCACGCCCATCAGGAAGGCCTTCGAGAAACCGCCGATGAAATCGGAGCCGCCGGTAAAGGCGAGGCTGTAGCCATACAGCGCCCAGATCACGGTGACGATGCAGACCGTGTAGAACACCTGCATCAGGACCGAGAGCATGTTCTTGGAGCGAACGAGGCCGCCATAGAACAGCGCGAGGCCAGGAATTGTCATCAACAGCACCAGCACTGTCGATGTCAGCATCCAGGCGTTATCCCCCTTGTTGACGGTTGGCTCCGCGTAGGCAGCGGTGGTGGCGAACAGGCCGACCGCCAAGGCCGCCAATCCCGCGCTATAGGGCCGCTTAAACGTCATTGTATTTTACTCCTGATTGGTAAGGTGTGAGCGCGAAATCAAAGGGCTGCAGCATCGGCCTCGCCGGTGCGGATGCGGACCGCATGGTCGAGGTTGATGACGAAAATCTTGCCGTCGCCGATCTGTCCGGTTTTGGCCGCCGACGTGATGGCGTCGATGGTCTTGTCGACCTGGTCCGCTGCGATCGCGACCTCGATCTTGATTTTGGGCAGAAAGCTCACTGCATATTCGGCGCCACGGTAGATCTCCGTATGGCCCTTCTGACGGCCATATCCCTTGACTTCCGTCACCGTAAGACCGTGAACGCCAATGGCGGTCAGGGCGTCACGGACTTCTTCGAGCTTGAATGGCTTGATGATCGCCATAACAATTTTCATGGGTCCTATCCCCGCTTGGGCCCGGTTTGGACGCGACCGGGCGTTCTCGACTGAAGTTCACCACGCAGAGAGGAGCAATGTTCACAACGCGGTCACAGCCAGGACCCGTAGAATCAAATGCCGTGCCAGATCAGTCGCGTTGCCTAACGGACTATGAACGCGTATCTTTTCGCGCTTTACGGGAATGGCCTCACCCTGTGCTATTCGGTCGCGCCTACGCTTTGGGCATACATGCGCGATTAGTAGGCAGGTCAGTGTCCTGACATAAAGCTGCTCATCGCGCGTGCAGCAAGAAGGTATCAAGATAAGGCCCCGGTCGCCGAACGTCGACGCCTTCCCGGCTCGCGTTCGCCCCGAACTCATCGCCGGCGATGTCGGGAAAATCGAGAGCATGATCCGGAAAAGCATGCCCCCAAAAGCACGCCCCAAAAGTACACTGTGCGGCTACGACCCGATGGGTGGGGTACCCGTTCTCCGAAAAGATCATGCTCAAACAAAAAGATAGATCGAGATGACGATTCGAAGAAAAGTCATCACGCGCCATCTAGAGCGCGTCGCCGTCGGTTTCGCCGGTGCGGATCCGCAGCGCATGATCGATCGGCGTCACGAAGATCTTGCCATCGCCGATCTGGCCGGTGCGCGCGCTTGCGGTGATGACTTCGAGCGCCTTGTCGGTGAGATCGGAGGCCACCGCGATTTCAATCCGTAGCTTGGGCAGGAAATTCACGACATACTCCGCACCGCGATAGATCTCGGTATGGCCCTTCTGGCGGCCATAACCCTTGACCTCGGTAACGGTCATGCCGTGCACGCCGATGGCCGTCAGTGCCTGACGCACCTCGTCAAGCTTGAAGGGTTTGATGATGGCGACGACGAGTTTCATGGGTCAGCCCTTCCGTTTCCCTGAGTGTTTCCAGCGCAGCCGGTTACCCGTTCCAATCTGGCATCTTTCTAGGCAAATGGCACAAAAAACCTGCAGAGTTAAGGGATAAACATTCGGCAACCATGTGAGCCCGGCCCTGTACAGACGCGCGGGTCGTCCGTCACAATACGGTGTCCAGCGTGGGTTAAACGGCCGGCCCTTAAGTATCGGCCTAAATAATTTGGGGAGCGAAATGTCCAATCGATCCTGGTTTTTTGCAGCGAATGGCCAACAGCAAGGTCCCTATCCAGAGGCGCAATTTCGCGATTTCGTCGCGCGCGGGACAGTCAGAGCGGAGACCCTGGTCTGGACCGAGGGTATGGCAAGTTGGCAGAAAGCCGGAGAAATTCCCGGCCTGCTATCCGGCGGCGGTGCCCCTCCGGCGATGCCGCGCGCGGGCGCTGCAGTGGTCGGCAATGGCGCTGGTGGCGGCCAACTCTCGATCGAACTCGGGCTGTGGCCCTTCTTTGGACGAACCATCCTGTTCGTCATCGGCGTGTTGCTGGTGATTCCGGCGCCGTGGGTGGCGGTGAGCTACTATCGCTGGGTGACGTCGCGCGTTGTCGTGCCGGGACGGCCGAACTTCGCCTTCACCGGCCAGGTGGGCGACATCTGGTACGTGTTCATCCTGCTGGCCCTTTGCAGCTACGGCGGCTCGACCGGCTATGTTACGATCAAGCTGCTCCTGATTCCGGTCCAGGCGTTTTTGTCCTGGATGATCCTGCGATGGATCGCCGCCAATTTGAGTTCGAACGGACAGCAGCTCCCGACAGCCTTCGAGGGCAGCGCGCTGACCTATGTCGGCTGGCAAGTCCTGATGCTCCTGTCCTTCATCACCATCGTCGGCTGGGCCTGGGTCGTCACGGCCTGGATGCGCTGGAATTGCCGCAACGTGAGCGGCACGCGGCGCGAGATCATATTCAAGGCTTCGGGATGGGATGTGCTGTGGCGGACGATAGTGTTCGCCGTGAGCAGCGCGTTCCTGATTCCTATTCCGTGGATGCTGGGCTGGTACACCCGATGGTACGTGTCGCAATTCGCCTTGGAGCCCCGATTAGCGAACGCGTGAGCCGCGATTACTTGCGCTCGCGCACCGAGCCTTCCTGGGCGACGGACGCCACCAGCGTGCCATCGGGCTTGAAGATCAGACCTCGCGTGAGGCCGCGGCCGCCTTGCGCGCTGGGAGAGTCCTGGACATACAGCAGCCATTCGTCGGCGCGGAACGGGCGGTGAAACCACATCGCGTGATCGAGGCTCGCGGGCATCATCCGCTTGTCGAACAGAGTGCGGCCGTAGCGCGCCATCACCGCATCGAGCAGCGAGAAATCCGATGCGTAGGCCAGCGCGCACATGTGGAGTGCGGGATCGTCGGGCAGTTTTGCAGCGGTGCGGATCCAGACATGGATGCGCCCGTCTTCGATCTTCTGGCCGAAATAGCGGCCGAGCTCGACCGGACGCAATTCGATCGGGCGGTCGGATTCGTAATAGCGCCGGATGAAATCCGGCATCTCGCGGAACATCGGCTGCTTGGCCACTTCCTCGGCGGTGAGCTTCTCCGGGGGCGGCACGTCCGGCATCTTGTCCTGGTGATCGAACGCGCCCTGCTCCTCGGCATGAAACGACACCATGATCGAGAAGATCGCGTTGCCATGCTGGATCGCGGTGACGCGTCGCGTCGAGTAGCTCTTGCCGTCGCGCAGGCGTTCGACCTGGTAGATGATCGGAATCTGCGGGTCGCCAGGCAGGATGAAATAGCAGTGCAGCGAGTGCGGCAGCCGTCCTTCGACGGTGCGGCAGGCCGCGACCATCGCCTGCCCGATCACCTGCCCGCCGAACACGCGCTGCCAGCTCGTCTTCGGACTGCCGCCGCGAAACAGGTTCACCTCGATCGGTTCGAGGTCGAGGATGGCAATCAGGTCAATCAGTCCTTTGGACATTGCGGCGCTCTCGGTTTCGCCGTCATTCCAGGGCGCAGGTGAAACGAGCGAGAGCGGAATGACGACGAATAGGGTCTTGTTTCACAGACCTGTTTCGCCCAGCTATAGTCCGGTAGCAAGTAAAGTCTCACGACGCGAGCAGGGGTCGCCATGTCTGCACAGCGAAGCATTGTCATCGGCGGCGGCGCATTTGCAGGGCTGGCGCTGGCGCTGGCATTGCGGCAGGGTCTCGGCCGCGACATTCCGGTCATTGTGGCCGATCCCGCGCTCGCCACGCGGCCAAGTCGCGACCCGCGCGCGACCGCCATCGTTGCGGCGTGCCGGCGGCTGTTCGAGGCGATCGGCGTATGGGGCGAGGTCGCGGACAATGCCCAGCCGATCCTCGATATGGTGATTACCGATTCCAAGCTCGAAGACGCGACCCGGCCGGTCTTCCTGACCTTCGCCGGCCATGTCGAACCCGGCGAGCCGTTCGCCCATATGGTTGAAAACCGCCATCTGATCGATGCGCTGACAAGACACGCCGAGGCCTGTGGCGTCGATCTCAGGGCCACCGCGGTTGCAAGCTATGACCAGCATGCTGACGGTATCGACGTGACGCTGGCCGACGGCAGCGTCGTCGGCGCCGCGCTCTTGATTGCGGCTGACGGCGCGCGCTCGAAACTCAGGGAGCGGGCCGGGATTGCGACCCATGGCTGGGATTACGATCAATCCGGCATCGTCG
>WNGJ01000031.1_pt1 | contig 96147 bp, 68 predicted proteins | sample 5400611 | NCBI WGS metagenome assembly WNGJ01 (sample SAMN13153375, study PRJNA577476) | soil metagenome | isolation source: 40 cm soil or saprolite under Garry oak tree replicate 1 | place: USA:California | collected 2016-06-15 | reverse complement strand
TTTCAAGCCCAAATCCATACCCATCCCTCGACCTGCCAAACGTAAACGTTCTCCCCATTCGCACGACAACGATCTGGCCAAATGGAAAAACTACTAAAGTTGAGAAAGATTACGACGCAAACTTCCATAGCATCAATGGCTACAATTACTCCTACGGCGAAATCACTGCCGTGAGAGAGTACGATTACGGCAACAACGCAGCTGGCCCGCTCCTCCGCACCACAACGAATTCCTACGTCGCTGCCACGAACAGTTCGTACCTTGCTGCAAACTTCCTCGATCTCCTTTCTTCAACGACTGTGACGGATGGTAGTGGCAATCAAGTTGCGCGGACAACATATTCATATGACGGTTACGGACTACAAGCCTCGGGAATTACCACTCAGCACGACAACACGAAGGCGAATTCGCCCCGTGGCAATCGCACAAGTGCGTGCCGTTGGCTTAATACCACTGGTGGAAATCTCTGCACCACGACAACATACTTTGACACGGGTGTGCCTTACCAAGTCACGGACGCAACCGGGAACACAACCACGCTGACATATTCCTCGACTTACGCGGGCGCCTACCTTACACAGACGAATTTGCCGGACACCGGATCGTTTCATCACGTCACGAGCGGGACGTACGATTTCAATACCGGCCTCCTGGCCAGCTTCACCGACCAGAACAACCAGATCTCGAATTACAATTACGACCCCTTAGGCCGGACCACGTCCGCTAGCTTCCCCGATGGCGGTCAAACGACCGTCACGTACACGGACACGCCCCTGGCGACAAGTATCGAGCGAAAGAAAAAAATCAATTCAACCTGGACTGATTCCTTTACTTATTTCGATGGTCTCGCCCGCCAGAAGCAGAGTGCTTTAGCGTCTGATCCTCAGGGAACGGTGTACGTCGACACGACATACGATGTCCTCGGCCGCGTACACTCTGTTTCCAATCCTTATCGTCAGGGGGCCGACCCTACGAGCAGCCCAGGAATCACCACTTACGGCTACGATCCTTTAAATAGAAAGACCTCGGAAAATTATCCTGACAGTTCGATCCTCACGACTGCATACTGCGGCCCGTCGACTCTCGTCACCGACCCTGCGGGAAAATGGCGCCGCAGCCGCGTTGATGGCCTCGGCCGCCTCGTCGAAGTCGATGAGCCTAATGCCCCAGGCGCGACTGTCGCCTCTACGGGCTGCCCCGGTACAGGCGAACCGATCTGGGTCACTTCTTACACCAACGATGGGCTTGGCAACCTTACGCAGGTCGTCCAGAACGGCTCCCATCAGCGCAACTTCACCTACGATTCTCTCTCTCGCCTTCTCACTTCTTCAAACCCTGAAGCTGGCAGTATCACGTACAAGTACGATTCCGACACGAACTGTTCATCACCAAATTCATTCCCCACTCTTCTAGTTTCAAAAACTGACGCCCGCGGTATCCGCACCTGTGCGCAGTACGACGCCCTCAATCGCATCACTCAGAAATCCTACTCGGATGGGACCACGCCCACCGCGTTCTTCGCGTACGACGGTACAGGATGGTGGGGCGTGACGCAGACGAACGTCGTTGGAAGACTCATGGAGCAGTGGACTGGCACTTCGTGCTGCGCTACTGCCGGCGCCGAGATATTCAGCTATGACCCAATGGGCCGAGTTCTACTGAACGAACAGTACACGCCAGCGATGGGTTATCGCCCGGTGAATTACACGTACGATTTGGCCGGGAACACGACATCAATCACGTATCCCAGCGGACGAACCGTCAACTACACCTTTGATTCCGCCAGCCGCCCTAAAACTGCCGCCGATGGGTCCAACGGTATCACCTATGCCACTGACTTTCAGACCACGCCAACCGGGTGCCTTGCGGGAGCCGTCTGCTATACGCCGCAGGGAACGTTCTACGCTCTTTCCATAGGCCAGTCTTCGTCGTTCACCGGCCTCAACCTCACTCACTCCTACAACAGCCGCCTCCAGCCCAACGAATTCATGGCTTCTTCCACCGGTGGCGACGCCATGGACATCACCTACGGTTTTGTCGATCCCGCGACGAGCAAGAACGCAGGACACGTCTACTCCATCACCAACAATCTCGACACCACGCGCTCCCAAACGTTCAGCTACGACCAACTTAATAGAATCACTTCTGCGCTGACCACGTCGACCTATTCCACAAGCCCGTCCCACTGCTGGGGAGAGAGCTACAGCATCGACGCCTGGGGCAACCTGCAATCCATCACCGCCACTACCAACCCGAGCTACACCGGCTGCAGCCAGGAAAGCGGCTTCTCGGCCACCGCCGACGGAAATAATCACCTCAACATTTTTTCGTACGATTCCTCCGGCAACACTCAGGGCGATGGCGTCAACTCTTACACCTGGGACGCCGAAAGTCAGCTCTCAGCTTCTGCGGGTGTCACTTACGCTTATGACGCCCAGGGTCGCCGCGTTTCAAAGTCCACTGGCAAGAACTACGTCTATGGCCTCGGCGGCGAAATCGTTGCCGAGACCGACGGCAGCGGCAACACGACAGCCGAATACGTTTTCTTCGGCGGCAAGCGCCTCGCCATGCTTCCCGCTGGCGGCAATCCGATCTATTACATCGAAGACCTCCTCGGCACCTCTCGTGTAATCACCGACGTATCAGGTGTGGTCTGCTACGACGCCGATTTCTACGCTTACGGCGGCGAGCGCCCCTACACCAACACCTGCCCGCAGAACTACAAATTCGAAGGCAAGGAACGCGACACCGAAACCGGCAACGACGACTTCGGCGCCCGATACTACTCCAACCGCTTCGGTCGCTGGCTCAGCGCCGACTGGTCCGCCGTCCCCGTCCCTGTCCCCTACGCCAATCTCACCAACCCGCAAACCCTCAACCTCTACGCCATGGTTGCTGATGATCCCGAATCCTTTGCCGACCTCGACGGCCACTGCGACTGGTGCGAGAGCTTTTGGAATTCAATAAAGGTAGGGGCTGCCAAGGGAATTTCCAATGCGCTCCAATCCACCGTCGGTCGGATACCTGCGGTCGGAGAATATATGGGAACGATGAACATGGTTGGTACTGAAATGCCGTTAGAAAGACCAGCCAATGCAACTGAGGCCGTAAGCATGGCCACGACCCAAGTAGCGACTACCGCCGTTGTGACTATCGCTGTGGCCGGCCCTCTGGCCCCCGAGGGGGAGGCAGCAGGTGGTAATATAGCCGCGAACGCCGAAAAAGGAGCGGCCAGCGAGGCTAGGGTCCTTAAAGACCTAGGACTTCAGAAGAATACAAAATCGGTTGTCGGGACAGAGGGTAAATCAATTCCAGACTTCCAGACGAGCAAGACGGTCGGTGACATAAAAGATGCCAAACAAGTCAGCAACACGCAGCAACTCAGAATTCAGAAAGAGGCCGCTCGGCAAAGTGGAAGGCAGCACGAACTACATACCGGGAATAATACACACGTGACAAAGCCCGCTGCTAAAGGTACAACAGTGATCCGCAGAGATGACTTAGGGCCTAAGTAGACAATGAATGCAAAGCAAGAGTCAGAAAGGTTGATGAATGCCATGTTGCCTTTGGCAGAAAAAATGCTGAAGCAATACGGTGAGTTTTACCCTTACGGTGGTTGCATGAAACCGGATGGAAGCATCGTTGATGTGGGCGCTGACGATTCCGACACAGATCATCCGAAATCCAAAGACTTGATTTATGTTTTGCGGAATTCGTTTCGAGAAATGGCAAATGCCAGGCAGTGCAAAGCCGTAGCAATAGTTTTCAACGCGTCTGTGAACTTGCTGAAGTCCAATCGTAAGAGCGATGCCATTCAGGTTTGTGTTGAACATGTAGAAGGCTACTCTGCGGAAGTTTTCTTCCCGTACCAGATCATTAACAATGAAATTACCTATGGTGAGACTTTTGCCCAGGAAGGAAAACACGAGATTTTTGGAGGAAGCTAGGAATCTGTTCCCTATGCCAACCTCACCGTCCGAAGGCGTAAGATTGGGAAGATCGTCGGCATAGGCTGGATTAGATGACAGCGTCGGCTCCTTCAACCGAGTAGACTTGCCGGTTCCGTTCTAGTTGATGAGCGCCGCGCTCGTCTCGGCGTCAGCATTTCACTTCTTCTCTTCTCGTTTTCCGAGTTGGTACGTCAACAAGCGATTCGTGGATTTCGCGACCTTCAATTGTTCGAACGCCCATTCCAGAATCAGTTCCGCAAGGTTGCCGAGTTTTCGCCGTTCCTTCATAGCGAACTCCTCCATCTCTCGGCGTAGGTCTTGCCGGACTCGTAGGCTGAGTTGTGCTTTCCATTCACCCATTAAGGCCTTCAACCGTTCTTCCAGCGGATATTTGTGCGGATTTTCTGGTATGGCGGAGAGGGTGGGATTCGAACCCACGGTAGGGGTTAACCTACACACGCTTTCCAAGCGTGCGCCTTAAACCGCTCGGCCACCTCTCCGGCGATACGAACAACCAATCCAATTTAGCAGAAACCTTTGTTTGGCGCACATCGTGGGGCAACCTGGAAGAAGCAGGCCTGAGGGGATGAGCAGTATCGGGGAGCGGGCAGCTGAGAAACTGGGCAGACTCGAACAAGTGCCGCATGTCAAGATCGTACTCGTCACGTAGATTACATATGGACTTACAGGGCAGCCGAGGTAGCGGGCGGTGAGTGAGTTGGGTATGCTAGGCGCGGCGTATCGAAGATAAACAATGTCTGAAATGCCCGAGCGTATCGGCCCATACCGTGTTCTCTCCAAGGTTGGCGAAGGCGGAATGGGTGTGGTGTACAAGGCGGAGGACCAGCGGCTGGAGCGCATTGTGGCGCTCAAGGTGATTCGCGAATTCGAAGGAGACGAAACCCGCCGCCGCTTCTGGCAAGAGGCGCGGACGGCCGCCCAGGTGGACCATCCCAACGCCTGCCGAATTTACGACGTAGCAGAAGAACAGGACCGCCTTGTCCTGGTGATGGAGTTCATCGAAGGGGATTCTTTGGCACGACGCCTCGAGCGCGGTTCCCTGCCCGCTCAGGAGGCTGGCCAGATCGCGCTGTCGGTGCTGTCTGCGCTGGAAGCGTTTCACAAGATTGGAATCGTCCACCGGGACCTGAAACCGAGCAACATCGTGCTTGCGAACGGGGGAACAAAACTGCTGGACTTCGGAATTGCGAAGCACGTCCCGTTGGGCGCGCAGGAAGAAACCGCAACAACTCTTGCGAACGCAACACTGCCAGGAGTCTTTCTCGGCACACCGAGGTATGCGTCCCCCGAACAGTTCTGCGACAAACCTGTTGATGCGCGATCGGATCTCTTTTCCATGGGCGCAATTCTGTTTGAAATGCTGACGGGGCAGCGGGCATTCCAGGGCGAATCCTTTGGTGAGATTGCGCATGCGGTTCTGCACGGAACTCCGCCGGCGCTGAGCGGGCCGCCGGCCATCGCGGCGATGGGTCGAATCGTGCACCGCGCGCTAGCACGCGAGTCGCAGCACAGATACCCGAATGCCAAAGCCATGGCCGAAGAGCTCCGGGCCGCTCTGTTGATGGATGGGATCGAGACGAAGGCTCGTGCGTGCGCGCTGCGGAGGCTCATTGTTCTGCCGTTTCGCGTGTTGCGTCCAAGCGAGGAGATCCAGTTCCTGGCGTACAGCCTGCCGGAAGCGATAACGGTTTCACTTGCTGGGCTGGAAAACCTAGTGGTGCGCTCCTCGATTGTAGCGGCGCAATATTCTGGTGATGCTCCCGATCTGCAGAAAATCGCCCGCGAAGCAGAAGTTGACGTTGTACTCACAGGAGCGTTGCTCAATGTCGGCAAGGAATTGCGGATTACAACGCAGCTCGCGGAGGTGCCAAGCGGGACACTGCTTTGGTCGCACTCCTCGCAGGCGACGACTCACGAACTATTGGAGCTTCATGACGACCTGGTGCGCCGCGTCGTAGAGTCTATTTTGCCTTCCCTGACCGTCCAAGAACACCAGTTGCTGCAGAAAGATCGGCCCGCCAGCCCAACGGTCTATCAGATTTATTTGCAGGCGAACGAGTTCGGCCGGCGATGGGAGAATCTTCCCACTGCCATCCAGATGTATGAACGCTGCGTCAGCCTTGACCCGTCTTATGCGTCGGGATGGGCGAGGCTGGGCCGCGCGCGCTGGCTCCGCGATAAATACACGCTAGGTTCACTCGAGGGACTGCGTGCAGCAGATGAAGCGTTTCAGACCGCGCTGCGGCTCAATCCCAGTTTGACGCTCGCTCACAATTTATACACGCACGTCCAGGTGGACCAGGGCCGCTCACTGGATGCGATGAAACGCCTCCTCGATCGCGCCCATCAGCGCAGGAGCGATGCAGAACTTTTTGCGGGGCTGGCCCATGTGTGCCGGTACTGCGGATTGTTGAGGCCAGCGCTGGTGGCTCATCAGGAAGCCCGACGTCTGGACCCGATGATTTCGACGAGCGTGATGCACACCTACTTCATGCTTGGCGATTATGAGCATGCGCTCGAAACTTCCGCGAACGATTATGGATATGGAATGGCCCTGGTTCTGGCCATGCATGGACGAGTTGAGGAGGCTGTGTCCTTGCTCCGGCAACGGGAACTCGCCAAGCCCTGGCGGCTTGGGAAATTGTATTTGACGTCTTTGCGCGCTCTCCTGGAAGGCGAGCGCGAGGAAAGCCTCGCGACAAGCGATGAGCTGATGAAAGACACGTTCCGCGATCCGGAGGGAATGTATTATCTGGCGAGGCAATTCAGTTACTTGCGTGCGGAAGGTCCGGCGCTGGAGATGCTGTCTCGCGCCATTAACAACGGATTTTTCTGCCATCAGGCGATGGTTCGCGACCCCTGGCTTGATGCGCTTCGTGCGCGGGCCGAATTCACCGATCTCCTCCGCAAAGCCCATCAACTGCACCGCGAAGCCTCGACCGCCTTTCTCGCGGGGGGCGGCCCGGCGCTTCTAGGAATCCGCTCCGAGGGTTACTAGGGCGGACTTTCTTCTCAGAAGCAACCGTCGCTCCGTCCTCGGTTCCGTCCAGAGGTTCCTCTTTCAAATCTTGTGTGAAGGGCATGCGATTATTCGTAACGGAGGGCTTCGACAGGATCGAGCCGGGCGGCCTTAATGGCAGGATACATACCAAAGACGAGACCGACGCCCATGGAGACGCCCACGGCAAGCACGACCGCCCAGAGCGGTATGGACGATGGCAGACTGGGCACCGCTAGATTGATCAGCAGGCTGATGCCGCCGCCAAGCAACACGCCAATGACGCCTCCTGCGCCGGTGAGCACCATGGCTTCGGTGAGGAATTGCCAGATAACATCGCGGCGGCGTGCGCCGATGGCTTTGCGCACGCCGATCTCCCGAGTGCGTTGCGTGACGGACATCAACATGATGTTCATCACGCCGACGCCGCCGACAAGCAGGCCGATGGAACTGATGGCGAATATCAGGCCCGCAACTGATGCAGTGATTTGACGAAATTGATCCGCGATCTGCTGGGCGCTGGAAATTCCAAAGTTATCGGGCTTGCTATAAGGTACGTTTCTGCGGCGCCGCAACACGCCACGGATCTGGTCTTCTGCTTCCGACATGCGGCCCGGGTAAGCGACGGCGCCAATCATGTTTTCATCGTCCTGCGGTATGTGCTTGTGATAGGTGCGATAAGGGACCATCACGGCTTTGTCCGCGGATTGATCCTTGACGAGCTGGCCTTTGCGCGGTTCTAGGACGCCAATAACTTCGTACGAAACACCGTTGATCTGGATGGGTTTTCCGAGCGGTTCCATATCCGGATAAAGGGTCTTGGCGATATCGGGGCCGATCACGGCCACGTCGGAACGATGCATATTCTCAGCATCGCTGAAGAACCGCCCGATTTTCGGCCTGGAATTGAAGACCTCTTCGTTGGAAGGAAGCGTCCCGTTGTAATCGATTCCCGAGACTTCCTTGCTGAGATAACGGGCCGTGACCGGCCCGGTGCCGGGCCCTTCATCTGTCCATCGTGGATAGAGACTGGCGGTGACTGCCTTCACCGCGGGACACAATTGCGCGATGGCCTCGGCATCTTCGAGTGAGAGGGGTTTGCGCGCGCGTTCATCTGGACTAAGTCTCCCGGCATGGATGCCGGGATCGAAGCGGAAGATGAAGAGGGTCTCGGAGCCATAGTCGGACAAGTAAGCGTTCACGTCTCCATAGACACCGACAAGAATAGAGACCACGGAGAGAACAGCGGTGATGCCGATGACCACGCCGAGAACAGTGAGAAAGGAGCGCATCTTATTCTCACGCAGAGTGGTGAGCGCCATTTGAGCGTTCTCGCCGATATTCATGCGCACAGGTATATTCATGGCTCTTACACTTCCTGGCGCAAGGCCTCGATTGGTTGCAGAGCCGCGGCCCGGCGCGCCGGATAGACACCGAAGAATACACCAACGGCAGCGGAGATCACTTCCGCGAGCAGAACGGCAGGGAGGGAAACGTGCATGGGGATGGACACTGCGGTGGCAAGGGCTGCGATTCCGTAGGCCACCAGGACCCCAATAGCTCCGCCCACGGCAGCCATGACCGTAGCTTCGAGCAGGAATTGCAAGAGAATGTCGTTGTGGCGGGCGCCGAGAGCCTTGCGGATACCGATTTCGCGCGTCCGCTCGGTGACGGTGGCGAGCATCACGTTCATGATGACCACGCCACCGATGACCAGGAAGACGGAAACGACGCCGACCATGGCTGTAGCGATTGCCCCCGTCAAATTCTTCCACAATTCCATGAGCGTGGCCTGGTCGAAAATGCCGAAGTTATCTTTTTCGTTGGGGGAGAGGTGACGCCGCGCGCGCATCATGGCCCGCGCTTCGTCCTGAGTTTGCTCCATCCACTCCGCCCCGCGCGCCTGAATGTTGAGCCAAACGGTGTCATTGGTTCCGTACATCTTGAAATACGTTTGGATCGGGATATACGCAAAGTTATCTTGTGATTGGCCGAAAGCGGTGCCGATGATTTTCGCAATACCCACAATCAGGAAAGGCCTGCCGTCGATAGAAAGTTCGTGGCCGATGGGATCAACCCCAGGAAAAAGCTGCACGGCGAGGTCGTTGCCGATCATGGTGACCTGGGCGCGGCTCTGATCGTCGCCCTCGGAGATGTATCGACCGTCCCTCGGCGTGACGATGTCGATATCCACCATGTTGGAGGTGACACCGCGGATATTCGTGTCGTTGAGGGCGTGCGAGCCGGCGCGCACCTTTCCATCGATGCGGAGTTCGACGCCAACGCGGAGCGGCAGTTTCATATTGTCACGCAGAGCCTCGAAGTCGTCCCAGGTTACTTTCTTGTTGCGGCGGTTGGCCTTCACGTATTCGTCGACATCCGTGATAATGGGAAAGCGCGTCAGCAGAAAGACGTTTGAGCCCATATTGGCAACGCGGTCCGCAATGTAGCGGTTTACGCCGGAGATCAGGGCAATGACGACGATGAGGGTGGAAACTGAGAGGATGATGCCCAGGAGCATCAGGAAGGAACGCATCTTGTGAGAGCGTAGAGTCTCCAAGGCCACGCCGATCGGTTCTCGGAGCAAAACCCGCCGTTTCATGCTTGCGATTCCCCTGTCCATTCTACGCGCAAGTGATTGAAAAGGTTTCCAGATGCGCCGCCGGTTCCCGGCTGGCCATAGCCCTTTTTAGAAACGCTATCACCATCGCCGGCTGTTCGGGAATGGCCCGAAAATTTGGGTTGGCCGCAAAAGTCTGTGGATTGGCCGCTCTTGGGCGCATTTGCGGGCGTCTGCTACACTATTTGGGCGGTTCCGGGATCGTCTAATCGGTAGGACATCAGCCTTTGGAGCTGAGTATCGTGGTTCGAGTCCACGTCCCGGAACCAAGTTTCCTCCGCCCCAATTCCCTGCAAGTTCAAATCCTCGAATCACATTTCGCGGTAGTTCAACAGGACCACGCCAATCAGAGCGATGCACAGCGGCCACAGGCGGGCCATGACGCTTCGCGTTTGATTTTCGGAAGGAAGACGCAGCTCCAGCCAACGCGACCATCCCGCAGTCACGGCGAAAATGGCGATCGGGATGTGGCTTAGCTCGGCGAGAACCTCCTCTTTGAGGTTCCCGAGGCTATGCGAATGGGTGAGAAGCAAAGCGCCGGAAATCGCGATGAGGACAGGAAATGCCAGGCGGGCACGGCCAGCGGCGACGCGGCCGGTTTGCACGCGCCACTCAAATATCGCCAGAACGATGACCAGCACGGCGAAAAAGCGATGGAGCAAGACTTCGGGATCCGCGAGCGTCGCCCAGAAGCCCACTGGGCCAAGTGGCCACGTCTCCGGATCGCTGCGGAGAAAAAGAAACGCCGAGAGGCCAAAAAAGGCCAGCGGCCAATTCCGCGCCCAGGAGATTTTTCCCGCTTGGGCAATCAAGGCTAACAGTCCCATCGATAGCACCACGACGCCCGCCCAGTGATGGTTGTACTCGGACCAGGCTTTCTCGGCGGGAGTGTTCGGGCGCGTTCCGGTTTGGCCGGGAACGTAGGATTCGGTCGAGAGCGGGCCGACCTCGAAAGCCTTTTTCTGTGCGGCGTAAGCATCTTCGGGAAGCTCTTGAACAGACGGGCTGCCGAATCTTGGCGGGCGTGGAGACATGCGGGCGATGATTTCTGAACCAGTGACGCGGTCGTGGGCGAGATCGGCGGCAGGAGGAAGCGACGTCAGCGAAGCGGCAGTGAGGATTACGGTGACGCCTATGCCGATTTCGGCTTCGCCGAAGCGCTTGAGGCTGGCGAGAATGGAGCTGGCCGGTCCGCGGCGCACGAGCTGAAAATTGAGCGCGCCGAGAAACAAGAGCAGGCCGAAGAGAAGCACTTTGGTAGCAACCATCGCGCCGTAGGAAGTGCCATAGACGGCCCTGATCGAGCCGACGTAGGCCAAACTCAGCATGAAACCGGCAGAGGCGAGCACAGCAACGCTCACGAGCGCAAGTTGCGAAAATCGGGCGCTGAGGCGACGCGCGAACTCCGGAGAGGACGCTTGCCGGATGGCGATCAGCAAATACGGCAGACCACCGAGCCAGCAGGCTGTCGCACCTTGATGCAGGGCGGTGAAGGCGATCAGCGGCGCGCGATAGTCCAGGCGAGCCATGGAGTGGCTGGTCATCACGGTCGAGGCAATGATGGCGGCTGCGGGAAGCAGCAGATCGATGTAGCCGGTAGAGCGCTTTGGAACGGTAAGAACGACAACAGTGAACGCCGCCACGATGCCAATCAGCCCGGCGAGGACAAAGTTGGCGCCGAGAACGTCGTGAAGAGGCATGTCGGCGGACTGCCTCAGAATGATCGAGTTCGCGAGGACGTAGGAGATTTGCATCGCGGCTAGCGCAAGCGCCGAGCGCCGAATCCAGCGCAGACAAGCCTGCCGGAGCGCCGCCGAATCTTCTTCCGCGCGGCGAACAACGAAAATCAGAAAAACAATGCCGCCAACGGCGAGCGACTGAAACGTTAGCGTCGCGCCGCGGAATAGGACCGAGAGGAAGCCGAAGACTTGGAGTAGTCGGGCCATGAATCTCGATCAGGATGTGGTAACAGTGAAAGGGATTTCGCCGCGGGTGATATGGCCGTCAGACGCCAGCACTTGCCAACGAAGGCGGTACGCTCCAACGGCCAGGCCTGTGGCCTCTGCTGAGAGTATATCGGCGGGAGTCTGCTCGCTGATTTCGAGCGCTTGCGCGGAGCCATCTGGGCGAATGAGCGTCAAGCGAGAACGGAGCGCGTCGATTCGAACGTTGAAGCGGAGCTTGACCGGAACGTCCGGGCCGGATACCGCGCTCTTCAGCGCTGGGCTTGATTCCAGAAGGACCGCGTGCGCGGAGGCAGGAGCAACGATCAATAGAGAAGCGGCCGTTGCAAACAGAATCAATGTGCAAAGATTTCGCCGGCCAGGCTGCATGACGCTCCTCTTCGCCAAGAGCGGCGAAGAGCTCTGTGAAAGTTGGGCTACGACTGCTGGAAGAAAATTATACCGAAGAGCGCGTGGATTGCCATTTCATTCGGAGGCTGGTGCGCAAACAGGGCTGCCTCTGCGCGCGGCGGAGGAGCAAAAGAAATCCGCCGGTGCGGTCAGGGCCGAAGTCAGTGGAAACTACTCCTGCGAACTGATCTCGTTGCTATGGTTCCAATCAATCGTCGGATCGGATGCCGGATCGTAAGCAACTTCGGTGTTGGTGGTCTTATCGAGCTTGCGCTGTGCGCGCTTTTCTTCCTTCATCTTGCGCTTCTCGATGCGCTTCATTTCTTTCTGCCGCTTCTGGAATGTTGTGGTCATAAGCCTCTCCTCACAGCAGAGTGCGGCGAGGGCCCTGGCCCCTGCCGTCCAGCCTATCCATTTAACAAAAAACTACCAGCGCGGTTCGCGTGGCTGCCGCGCCGACTCACGGTAATCTTCGTTTGAAAAACGGTCGCGTGCTCCGCCCTTGCCGCGTCCGCCTCCGCCACCTGGGCCACCAAAATTACGCGGACCGCGCGGCGGGCCGCCTTCGCCCTTCGGGCGCGCCTCATTCACTTTCAAGTTGCGCCCGCCCACTTCTTTTCCGTCGAGAGCAGTCATGGCTGCGGCCGCTTCCGCGTCATTCGGCATTTCCACAAAGGCGAAGCCGCGCGCGCGCCCGGTCTCCCGGTCCATAGCCATGTGAACGCGCGTTACCTGGCCAAATGGGGCAAACAGCTCGCGCAGTTCGCTCTCCGAGGTCTGGAAGCTCATGTTGCCCACAAATAAACTCTTCATCTTGAATCTCCCTGTACTCTTCGAAGCACCACGAGCGCAGGATCTTGGTGAAGGGCCGCTTCCCAGACACTACGAGCCGTCAGGCTGAAATTGCCTGAAATCAGGGAGGGAGACCGCAAAAACACCCCTTCCAGGAATCCAGACAATTCTACTTCGGGAGTCTACTTAACGACAGTAACACACTTCACCGCGAATGGCCGCATGCTCATTTTGAGGTGACAGTTACACCAGGATTGAGGCAACAAACGATTTTAGCAAGAAGAAGAACCTGTTCAGCCGCGCAGGAGTTCGCCGACGGCGCGGCAGGCCTGATCGATAGTAAGCCATGTCTGATTACTGATAGCTCGCCACGACTTCGCCGTTCTGAATCCGCAAGTCCGAAATCTCCGGAGGCAGCCTCAGCTTGTCACGGTTTTCGGGCGAGTCCATGAGCCGCTGCACCGCCGATTCGAGCGCGGACTGAGGAATGGGCATCGAGCCGATCTGCCCCCCAAGAGGTTCAAAGCGCAAGTAGCCGTTTTGCGCGGCGAGCCGGCCTTCGAGTTGAAGTGTCATGTCTTTTCCATGCACGTCGAAAACAACGTAGGCCTTTACCCGGTCGTCGATCAATTGCACTTTGACGTCCCGCACGTTCGAACGCATCTGCTCGATTTCCTGCGGCTTTGGCCCGCCCGGAGCGGCTTGCGCACCTGCGGTCGCGGGAGGATTTGGTGCGACATTGCCTTCCAGCGCTAAGTGCGAGCCCAAGTAGGAATTCAACTCCGTCTCGTCCATGCGCAGCGTTGCGGGTTGCCCGTTCGCGACGGCCCTTTCCACTCGCTCAAATTTCTCTTCCGCTCGCGCGGCGGCCTGCGGGCTGGTCTCTACCAACGGGGGCGGTGCTTTGTGCAACACCAGAACCAGCATGACAAGGGCAAACGTGTATGTCGTCCAGCGGATAATTCTGAAGATTCGTTTCCACGGGGTTGCGGGTTTGCTATTCGAATGAGCAAACTCCATCCGTTCCCCAGGTCGAGCCGTTTGCATCATGATCCCCTCCTCCGCAGCCCAGTGATCCCGCTACCGGACAACCGCGCCCGTTCATCTGCCTACACAAACCCTAGCTCCCGTCTGTGCCTGGAACAATAGAACCAAAGCGCAAAGGAGCCTATCGGACACCTCTCGGAAACATTCCAACGGCTGCAACGTCTAGACTCTATGGCGTCTCACGACATATACTTCGGGGCACGCATTTCGCTTTCGAAAATCGGGGCGCCGGTGAGGGGAGAGTTGCCATGAAACGAGTTCTCGCGGTGCTCGCGACGGCCTTGTTTGCTGGAGGCCTGCTATTGCGCGCTGGCCGCAACCAGTCGCCGGAAAATACGAATTCCGGACCCCAGTACACCAGCGACGGAAAACTCGTGCGTCCCCAGGGTTATCGCCGCTGGGTGTACCTTTCTTCCGGCTTCGGAATGAGCTACAACCCCGACGTCGGCGGAAACGGGCAGCCGGCGTTTACCAATGTTTTTGTGACGCCGTCGTCGTATGACTACTTTCTCGCCAACGGCAAATGGCCGGACAAAACTATCTTTGTCCTCGAAGAGTACCGCTCCACTTCGCACGGCTCGATCAACCAGCATGGTAGCTATCAGGAAGCGTTCCTGGGACTGGACGTCGAAGTCAAAGACGAATCGCGCTTCGCAGAAAAGTGGGCCTATTTCGGATTCGACACGACGCAGCCGTCATCCGGTGCCATCAAGCCGGCCAAAAACGGATGTTGGAATTGCCACGATCAGAATGCAGCCGTCGAGCATTCGTTCGTGCAGTTCTATCCTGAATTGTTGAAAGTGGCGAAGGAAAAAGGAACCATCAAGCCAAGCGTGCACCTGGAAACCAAATAGACCAAAGCGCACAGTGCCCATCAAAGTCTCGTGAAACCATCTTTCGCGCTTGCCCGAATCTCCACGCTGCGCCAAACTCGTAATCGATTCGCGAATTGAACGATTTTGACGACCACGTGGAGGCCCGCATGCGCCGAATGGTTTTCATTTTTTTGTTGCTTCTGTGGCCTGGCGCATTGCGCGCGCAGCAGAACGCCGCGCCGCGCGTGCGCCCGAAAATCGGCGTGGCGCTGGAAGGCGGCGGCGCCATGGGCCTGGCGCACATCGGTGTGCTGAAGTGGTTCGAGGAACACCACATTCCCGTGGATTATGTTGCCGGGACCAGCATGGGCGGGCTGGTCGGCGGATTTTACGCCACAGGAATGAGTCCCGACGAATTGAAAACGCTCATCGAAGGCGTGGACTGGCGGAAGATTCTGGGTGACCGCACTCCCTATGAAGACCTCGCCTTCCGCAGAAAAGAAGATCAGCGTGCGTACCCCAATTCGCTCATTTTTGGTCTGCGCCACGGACTAACCTTGCCCCCAGGGCTCAACGCAGGGCACCAGATCGGCTTGATTATCGACCGCATGACGCTGCCCTACGATGAAGTTCCTTCGTTCGATGAGCTGCCGGTGCCGTTCCGCTGCGTCGCCACGGATCTCGTCAGCGGGAAATCACATGTTTTCAAGGATGGCTCCCTGGCGGTAGCGTTGCGCGCGACGATGTCGATACCGGGAGCTTTTTCGCCAGTTCACGATGGAAAGGCTGTCTATGTAGACGGCGGCCTTCTGGATAACCTGCCGACCGACGTCGTGCGGCAGATGGGCGCGGAGATCGTTATTGCCGTGCACCTGGAATCAGCGTCCGTCGACGCAAAAGATATCCAGTCCGTCTTCGGCGTGCTGAATCATTCCGTGCGCGTGGTGCTGGAACAAAACGAGCTGCGCGGCCTGGCGCAGGCGGACGCGGTCGTTTCCGTGCCGCTCTCCGAGTACAGCACTGTGGATTACGCGAAGAGCGCGCAAATCATGAAGCGCGGCTATGAAGCTGCTAATGTACGCGCACGATTGCTCGAAGCGTTTGCCCTCGATGATGCGGATTGGCAAGAGCATCAGCAAACGCGCGAAGTGCGGAAGCGCAGCGATATTCCCACGCCGCAATTCATTGAGGTCGAAGGCACCAACGCGCACGAAGCCACCGACGTCACTCGCTACGTGAAGCGCTTCCAGGGCAAGCCGGTCAATCCTGAAAAGCTTGACGAAGTGCTGACGCGGCTGACAGGAGTCGGGCGCTACGATTCGGCGGGCTATCGGCTCATCGAAAAAAACGGCCAGACCGGACTGCTCGTTCAAGTGGTGGAAAAAAATTATGCGCCGCCCATGTTCCAGACGGCATTTGAAGTGGACGGTTCGCAGAGCGGCAACGTGGATTTCACGGCGGGAACGCGCTTCACGTTCATGGACGTTGCAGGATTCCGATCAGAATGGCGAACCGACGTGCTGCTCGGAAATACCTACGGCATCCAGACGGAATTGTTCCGGCCGTTTCGCGCGGAAAGCCGCTGGTTTTTTGCGCCGCACGCTGATGCCAGCGACACCACGTTTCAGATTTATGCAAAGAATGATCCGCTGGCCGACTACCGCATCTATCGCATCAACATCGGCGGCGACCTGGGGTACAGCTTCGGGCGCTTCAGCGAATTGCGTGTTGGCTACGAAGTTGGCTCGCTGAACACCAAGCTGCGGCTGGGCTCGCCGGAAATTCCAGCCGTGGCGGGTCGCGTCGGCCAGACGCATCTCCGCTACCTCCTGGACCACACCGACGATCCCGTGATTCCTCGCCGCGGTTTCAGCGCGGAAACCAATTTCCGCTGGTTCGATCAAAGCCCCGGTGCAACTGGCGGGTTTCCTTCCATGGACTTGAAATTGGGATTTTTTCAGCCCATTGCGCGCCCCGCGTCGCTTTTCGTCGAGAGCGAAGGCGGCACTACCTTCGGCAACACGAGCACGGGCGTTCCTCAATTCTTCCTGGGCGGTCCGGAGCGGCTCGGCGCCTACGGCCAAAATGAGTTTCATGGCAATCAGTATTACTTAGTCCGCGCGGGATTTTTGCATGACTTGCTTGTCTTGCCCCCATTTTTGGGCAAGAAGGTCTACGCCGTCGGAGCCTACGAAATCGGAAAAATGTACGGCGTGACCACCGGCACCGCGCTCCCCAACGATGTCGCTGCAGGGTTTCTGGCGGAAACCGCCGTGGGTCCCTTCTTCATCGGCGGCAGCGTCGGCGATTCCGGCCATCGCAAATGGTTTTTCCAACTCGGCCGCGTGTTCTAGTTCAACAGCGGAATCTACGGCGCTTATATTTTTCCCGGTTTCAACTAGTTTTTTCTATTTTTTCTCGCACGCTTTCTATGGCATGTTCGCAATTGTCCTAAGGAGGACCACGTCCATGCAACGGTTGAAACACATAGGCCGTTTTGCGGCATTGCCGGAGCGAGATTATCGCGGCAGTGAATGGGCGTCGTCTGCGCTTTTCAGCTAGCCACTTCTCTTCCGGCAATATTTCTAAAGTGTTCCGACGTTGAGCGGCCATTTGTGTGCCGCATTGTCGCGTGAATTTTGCGATTCGTGCGAGTCACTGCTCTGAGTGTGCCCTCACGATGTGTGTGCGCACCAAGAGCACATCCGAAGCGCTGAAGCGCTTCTTAGAAAAGAGAAAGTCATGGTCACGATTCGAGTCAAAGGGGGCACTCCGGAAGGATGCGAATCTCTCTGCCGGACGTGCACGCGCGGACACATCATCACCGGATTTCGTGCCACGGAAGAAGAAGTATTTTGCAGAACCTTCTATATCGAGCGCGAGATTCGCTTTCCAGTCCGCGAGTGCACGTTCTATGAGGACAAGCGATTGGCAAGCAAGGAAGCCATGGAAGAGATCGCCTGGAGACTGCGGTCCACAACGACCAAACCGAATCAGAGTCTCGGCTTTGTCAGTGCGGCACAACTCCTGGAAGTCGAATCCGAAGCTGCCAAGGTTGCCCCCACGGCTTCCGAAAAACCAAAGCTGAATGAGTGAGCGAAGGGCTGCACCCTTCCGTTTCGGAAGGGTGCAGCATCACTACTCCATTGGCCATCCCGGAAGAAAATGAATTGAATCATCTAGAGACTCGTCAGGAGCTCCAAAAACAATCTCATCCTCAACATGCGCATATAGAAGAGCAACGTTCCAACTCGGAATAGCTGGCCCAGAGATTGTGAGATAGATGTATTCTGGGGCTTTCTCTGCTGCAAGCTTGCCGGGATAGCGGTTCTCTAAGCGCCTGGTCCACCCCATCTCGGATAGGGACATCATTAATCGTGATGATTGCCTTCGCGTTGTTTTCTTTTGCGAATTTAACAAGCTCTTCATACACGGACACCTTTTGCCCAACATCTTCAAATTGAAGATTGAAATCAAATGTCTCTTCGTCAGTAACAACGAAAGCGACAGGAATAAGATACTTATCCCGACACAGGTCTTCCTTGGCCGTTTCTAGCGCATCCAGCGCGTATTTTTTAAGTTTGGTATCCATTGGGGTCTAATTTTTTCATATCCCGATATTTTTGGACATGCAAGCAGGTCGCCAGTCAATGTCCGTGGGACATTTCGTTAAAAACCTTGACTTTCGCTTTTTATTCGCCTATAGTGCGGGCGGTAGAGGAAACGGGAAACGGGTGGCGCGCCGGCTCCACTGCCGATTAGGCTCTCACGAGTCGGCCGCCGCCCGTTGAAAGTTCCGAGCCGTAAGCGGGGTGAGGGGTCGACTCGAAAGAGTGATCCCTCGATCCCGAAGACCCACGCGGGACGCAAAAAGCGCGCTCCGTTCGGTCTACAACACTCGGGAGACAGTATATGCGCCTCGCTTCCCTGCTGCGACCGTTGCGCGGTCATACCAGGAGCCGTTATGGAAGCCCTTATCGAGAACGTTGCCATTGCTCCACCCATTGAGGCCCTGCGGGGAGGCCTGGAGGCTGCCGAAGAGAAAAGCCTCGGGCCTCCCGACCCGGTCGGGACAGATGCCGGCCCGAGCTACAGTGACACAGGCGAAAAAGCTGTAGCTCAGAGCGATGTAGCTCAGGGCTTTAGCCCTGAGGATTCTGCCGCTATTGCTGGTTCACCAGAAACGCCGCAGACGGAAACGGCGGCGGAGAAAAATCCCTGGTCCGCCTGGGCCTGGCTGGGAACGTGCAAAAATTCCAGCCGCAAAATTCCCAATACCATTCCCAACATCGTGCATGTGGATGTGGACGCGTTTTTCGCGTCGGTCGAGCAAGTGCTGAATCCCAAGCTGCGCGGCAAGCCCGTGCTGGTGGGGCGCGGTTGTGTGGCTTCCGCGAGCTACGAAGCGAAGTTCCTCGGCGTGAAAACGGCGATGGGCTTCCGCGAAGCGCTGCGCGTCTGCCCGCAAGCTATCGTCGTGCCCGGGCAATATGAGCACTACGCCGATTTTGCGGAGCGCGTGCGGCGCATCCTCGAAACCTACACGCCCGCGGTGGAAACCGCCGCGCTGGACGATTTTTACCTCGACTTTGCCGGCACCGGGCGCCTCTACCCCGATTACGAAGCCACGCTACGCCGCTTGCAGACTGAGATATTCGGCCGCACCGGCTTGAACGTTTCAATTGGTGCGGCACGTACCAAAGTGGTTGCCTCCATCGCATCACGCTTGCAACGCCCGCGCGGCTTTCGCATGATCGCGCCCGGTGAAGAAGAAAGTTTCCTGACCCCGCTTCCCGTCGAAAAACTCCACGGCATCGGCCACGTCCATGCCGGATCGCTGGCCGAGCGCGGCATTGCCACCATCGGCCAACTGCGCCAGGTGCCCAAGCCCGCGCTGCAGGCCGCTTTCGGCGAAGCCATCGGCCAGCAAGTTTGGGAGCGCGCCCGCGGCCTCGATGGCCGCGGAGTGCTGCTGCCCTCCACGCCGAAATCCGTTTCCCGCGAAACCACCATCGAAGGTGGCACCATTGACACGGAATTTCTCGGTGGCCTGATCGAGTATCTCAGCGAGCGCATCGGCTCAACCTTGCGCGAATACGGCAAGCAGGCGCGCACCATCGGTCTGCGTATCCGCTATGTCGATCACTTTTCAGCGCACCAGACGGTGCGGCTGACGAAACCAACCAACGACGAGCGCGAACTGCTCGCCACCGCAAAAGACCTGTTCACCAAATTGTTTACGCGCCGCGTGGCTGTCCGCCTCGCCGGCGTCAGTGTGCACAACCTCGAAACCGACAAACGCCAGCACGAACTTTTCGACACCAACGCCAATCGCCGCTGGTACTTGAACCGCGGCCTCGATTCCGTCCGTGGCCGCTACGGCTGGAACGCCGTCTTCTACGGCAAAGGCCTCGAGCTGCGCGAACATTACGCCACCAAGCCCAGCGGCCTGGTCCTCTCCACGCCCTGCTTGTCGCGGTAGTTTGGTTTGTCGCGCTAGTTTGCTGAGTTTTCTTCCCTTCCCTCTACCTGATTCGAAATTGATAAGCATGCTTGCCGAAAAGCGGGCATACCTTTTCCTTTCCAAGCGGGGGCAGCCGTGTTCGTACACTTGCATTGTCATAGCCACTACTCGTTTCTGCGCGGCGTGGCGTCGCCGGAACAGATCGTCGCGGCTGCGGTGGAGCAGAAAATGCCGGCCGTGGCGCTGACGGATACAAACGGTTTGTATGCAGCGGTACAGTTTTACAAGTTGGCGAAGGAAGCACGAATAAAAGCGATTGTCGGCGTAGTGCTCGATGCCGAATTCCCCATGTCGATTGACGCTTCTGCGACTCTCCGGTCAAGCGCGCTTCGAAATTCGAAACTCGAAATGCGAAATTCGGCGAGCGTGCCTCTAACGCTGCTGGCCGCGGACATGGAAGGTTACAGCAATCTCTGCCAGCTCGTCACGCTGCGACATCTTGGCACAACACAATTGTCACAAAACACGAATTCGCCCGAAACCGATGGCCGCCCCGTGACCATGCAGGAATTGGCGGAGCACAGCCGCGGCGTAATCGCGTTGTGCCCATTGCCGGCAAGATCGCGTGATGTCGGTGCCCGTAGGGGCGCAGCATGCTGCGTCCCTACAAAGAAAACTCAAGCAAATAGTGATTGCTGTGAGCAAGGAATCTCGGCCACGAATCACGAATCACGAGTCACCAGTCACGAGTCACCACTTACCAATCACTTTTCACAACTCAAGGAAATTTTCGGCGATCGCCTGTACATCGAGGTGCAGCGCCTCTCGCCGGGAGACGGGCGCTTGCTGCGCGAAGCGGAACGCCTCGGCCGCGAACTGCGTGTGCCACTGGTAGCAACAAACAACGTGCATTTTCTCAAGCCCGAAGAGCATTTGCATCACCGCGCAGTGAACGCGATTCGCACGGGCGGATTGCTGACGACGGTAGCGCCGCCGGAAATCACCACCGGCGAAGCGTGGTTCAAGCCGGCGGCAGAAATGCAAAAACTTTTTCCCGATCATCCGGAATGGCAGCAAGCAACGGTGGAAATTGCCGACCGCTGCAACTTGCAACTCGAACTGGGGAAACTCATCTTTCCGGAGTTTGCCGTTCCGGAAGGCGAGACGCCGGATTCCTATTTGGAAAAAGTGAGTCTCAAAGGCGCGCTGAAACGCTATCACCCATTAACACAGGAAGTGCATTCGCGGCTGATGCGTGAATTGGAGGTCATCAAGAAGTGGAGCCTGTCGCCGTATTTCCTGCTCGTATTAGACATCGTAGAAGAAGCGCGGCGGCGTGGCATTCCCGCGGTGGCACGCGGGTCGGCGGCAAGCTCGATGGTGACGTATTGCCTGGGAATTTCGCGCGTGTGCCCGTTGCGCTGGGGGCTCTACTTCGAACGGTTTCTGAACGAGCAGCGCGGCGATTGCCCGGACATCGACATCGATATTTGCGGCGCCCGCCGCGACGAACTGCTCGATTACGTTTACGAGCACTGGGGCGAAGAACACATGGCGGGGGCCCGGGAAGGGCCCCGTGTGGCAATGATCGCGAGTTTTGTCACCATGCATGCGCGGCTCGCCGTGCGCGAAGTGGCAAAAGTTTTTGGCGTGCCGCCAGGTGAGGTGGACCGCTTTTCGAAGCGGTTGCCGCACCGCCCGGTGCGTGAAATTTTGCAGGCGATTCGCGCGCTGCCGGAATGCCGCGACTTGCCGATCGATGACGAGCCCTGGAAAACGATTCTGCAAGTAGCATTGCGCCTCGACGACGCGCCGCGGCATCTTGGGATTCATCCTTGCGGCACGGTGATTTCCGCGCGGCCACTGACAAGACTGACGCCGCTGGAGCGCGCCACAAAAGGCATCGTCGTTACACAGTACGACATGAATGCCATCGAAGCGCTCGGCCTGATCAAGATGGATCTACTCGGCCAGCGCGGCTTCACCACCATGTCGCTCGCGCTGGACAACATCGAGAAAAGTAGGACAGGCATTCCTGCCTGTCTTGCCGTGCGCGAACCACAGCCTAGAAAGCGGACAGACAGGAATGTCTGTCCCACCGCGCGAGAGCTTGATTTTGACGCCATACCAGAAAACGATCCTGCAACGTGCAATGTGATCGCAGCCGGGCGAACGATGGGAGTTTTTCAGATCGAGTCGCCGGCCATGCGCGGCATGCTCCGCATGCTAAACGCACGGACGCTCGAGGAAATGGCCATCGCTCTGGCGATCATCCGGCCAGGCGCGGCGGAATATGGATCAAAAGAATTGTTTGTGAAAAGGCTGCGCAAAGAAGAAGAAATCACATTCGCGCATCCAAAACTCAAGCCAATCCTTGGTGACACGCTGGGCGTGTGTATTTTCCAGGAACAGGTGATGCAAATTTCACAAACGCTCGGGAGCATGTCGCTGGCGGAAGCCGATCTTGTGCGGCGGGCGTCCGCAAAATTCTCCGGCCGGAGCGATCGCGATCGGTTGCGCGGGAAATTCCTGAAAGCTGCAGGAATGATGGGATTGACCAGCCAGCAACGCGAAGAGACCTGGATGATGGTGGAAAAATTCGCGGGATTCGGTTTTTGCAAAGCACACGCCGCGACGTATGCGGACATTTCGTACCGCATGGCGTACCTGAAAACGCATCACACGGCAGAGTTTCTCGCGGCGATGTGCAGCGCAGGGGCGGGGTTTTATCACGTGTCGGCGTACGTGGAAGAAGCCAAGCGCTGGGGCATCGCAGTGCAGCTGCCGTCAGTGAATCATTCGCGGATGGAGTACACGGCAGAAGATGGTGGAGACGGAAAACGGGCACTGCGCGTTGGTTTGATGCAGGTGCGAGGGCTACGAGTCGAAACAGTCACGGCCATTTTGCGGGCGCGAGGAGAAAGCGGCGCGTTTTCATCGCTCGAAGATTTTCTGCGGCGCGTGCCGGTGGAAAGTGATGAAATCGAATCGCTGATCAAGTGCGGCGCCTTTGATGAAATGGGCGATGAAATGAACGATGACACGCGCAGGATGACGCGGCCGGAACTGCTGTGGCGATGGAATCTGCTGCAGGCAGCCGGCAAAGGCGCGCAGCCGAACGGCTCTCGAATTCGTTCGGGACAAGGAATCGTGCTGCCGAAAAAAACAGAAACGTTATTTGCGGCAAACCCCACGGATGCAATTGGCGCGGCGCTGGCGGAAATGCAGACGCCGGAATATACGATCGAGCAAAAATTAAAATACGAACGTGAAATTCTGGAAGTGTGCGTGAGCGGGCACCCGCTGGATTTTTTGCCGCGCAACGGCGAAGCCTGGAGCGATGAGCTGCCGGGGCTGCGCGGAAAGCGCGTGACGCTGTGCGGCTGGGTGGTGACTTACCGCCACGTCGGCACTAAAAATTACCGCAACATGATGTTCGTCACGCTGGAGGACCAGCGCGGCGTGTATGAAGTGGTGCTCTTCCCCGATGCATACGACCGCTATGGCGGCCTGGTGTTTGAAACGCGCACGATGCACGTGACCGGGCGTGTCGAGCAGGATGGGCAAATCAAAGGCGAGATGCTGGAAGCGTTGAAGAAGTGAACAGTTTTTAGCCTTTTTGTTTTTGGCGTTGGGCTATTACCTTTGAGTTGTGACTTGTAGTTTTTTGCTCTCGGTGGTGGGTGACTAGTGGCGCGTTGGGAAACCAACCAAAGACCGCGGCGAAGGTGATGACATGAACTTCATAATTCGTCCTAGAAAACAAAACCCAGCGCCCGTGGCGGAACCGGAAACGGGTCGGCCAGCGGGGACGGGTGAAGAGTGGCTGGGGCGAAACCGAAGCAGCAAGAGGCGGCTCTGGGAGCGATTGAATCCACGCAGCCGCGGGCAGATTCGCATGATTGCGGAAGCGCTGGCGCTGCAGCAAACTCACGCACAACTCCCGGAACCGCTGCGCGCGCGGCTCAGTGCCGCGATCGGCGAAATCGAACGGCTGGCGGCCCGGACGCGGGCTCTGCTAGCGGAGGTAGCACGCCGGACACCGCCCCGCGCGTGAAGGTTGCGGCTCGTATTGCGCGGCGGGATACTTTCTTTATGGCTGTCCCCAATGCGCGCGGCCCCCTATTTCTGGCGTCCCTTGCCCTGGCGTTCTGCGCCGTCACGCTCCCGGCGCGAGCGGATGAGATTCGCCTCAAAGGCGGCAGGAAGCTGTACGGCGTGATCGTGGCCTATGAAGACAACATGTTCAAAATCAAGACCGATTTTGGATATGAGCTGATCGAAAAAGACAAAATCGAGTCCATCATTCCATCAACGCCGGCGGGAAAATCAGAGCCAGCGACTGGGACGAAAGACGCCGGACAGCATCCATCAAAACCAGGCGCTGACTCGCAACCTCAAGCTGGGCCGGCGGTCGCTTCGTCTCCCGATGCCGCGGCTACACCAACGAACGCCAGCGCAAAAACCGTAAGCCCTGGCCCAACAGGGAAAGCAGACAGGACTTCACCGAAAATAACGAACACCGCTGTGAAACCAGAAGTTCCACCAAACACCGCGGCGAGCAATGCGGCAAATGCCACGGCTCCGGCAATCAAGGGGTCTCCAGCGGCGACGAGCGCACCGGCGGCTTCTTCGGCACCGCCCGCGCCGCCAAAAGCACCGGAAGTTCCGGCTAACCGCGAAGAGATCCAAGGCAATCTCTACACGAACTACACTCACGGCTTTCGCATGTACAAGGCGCCAAGCTGGAGCTTGATCGAAGAAGCGCGCGGGGCGCTTCCCAACGCGATCGTGGCAATGGGCACGTCCAACGAATCCACGCTGATGGTCGTCGGCGAGGAGAAAACGAAAGAACCTCTGGACGCGGCCGCCGCGGCGGTGGAAAAGCGGCTGCAAGACGTCTATGTCAATTATCAGCGGCTGGCCCAGCGCAAAACAGCGATTGGCGGATTACCTGCCGTGGAATATCAGTATCGTGGCAGGGCCGACGAGCACGATTGGTCGGGCAAGCTGGTTGTTATTGCGCGCGGCAAAGATATGTTCACGGTGTTGGCCATGACCTACGCCGACAGCGACCTGATTCAGATTCAGGAGAATGTAATCTCCCGAGCGATCTCCAGCCTGGATTTCAGCGTGCATTAGAGGATTGTGCCGTTTTCAGTTGAAAGTTGTAGGTATGAGCCCGTAGACGATCAGGCGCTCGACCAAACGTGGGTCGATTGAGTCATGGTGCACGCGAATCTACCGAGGCTGTACTTCGACGGGGTCTGGCAGGTACACAGAACCCTTCATGAGCTCGCCAATCGTGAGGTCCTGGCCATGTTTGACGTACCGCGCAAGGACGCCGGGCTGCATCCACTGAAAGCCCCAAGCGTCTTCTACCGCGACGATGGTATACGACCCGGGGATCACCCCGCGAAGGACGAAGCTGCCATCCAGGTCGCTCTGGTCCCTACGGAACATTTCCAGATGCGATTCGGGGTCTTTCGGCACCAGGGCGACCATCACGCCAGCGACAGGCTTGTCTCTTCGTTTTACGAATCCCTCCACGTTCACGGTGCCACCAACCAAGAACACCGTTAAGTCGAGAGATGCGCCCGGTGTGACGCTGAGGTCGTGTCCGGCGAGTTCGATTCCTTGAGACGAAGTTCGAACAACGGAATAGGGTCTGCCCGGAGAAGAGACGATGATTGCGTACTTGCCAGCAGAAATGTTCTCGAAAGTCGCGTCGCCCGTCGCGTCGAGAGACATAAGGCCCGCCATTTGTCGCCGCGAATCCTGCAGTCCTAGGTAAAGCTGCTTCGGGAACGGTTCCTGCTGCGGCATCTTCACCGAAATTTTGACCCTCGCAGTTGGCTCGCTGCGGGAAGCGTCCAATTCCTGACCATCCTTGACTAGATTCATCTCACTAGATTGCTGGAGTTGGCCCGACTTCGGTTCCCGCAGCCGGACCGAGTATCTTCCCGCTGGCACTCCGGTCAACTCGTAAACGCCAGGAGCCACGGACTGCCCGCCTTCGCCCTGAACGTTCTCCAAGGAGTCAAAAACATGTTTCTGAAACACGGGCATGCTAAAGCCTTGCTGTGCGTCATTGGGAACATGAAACACTAAATGAAGGGCTGGGACAGGATTGAGGTGGATATCGATCTGCAAGTGATCGCCACCTTTAATCGGGATAGGTGCCGCTTCATCAGCCTCGGTTACGCCGTTGTAGTACGTCGTCGGATACGCAACATCCAGAGATCGAGCAACGCATGGGGGAGGATTGCCCTTGCCTTCGGAAGTAACTGGGTGCACGGCATACCAGGGTCTGGCTGCAACGGACAGGTAGTAATTCCCTGGAGCCAGAGCCGCAAACTCGTAAGAGCCTTGATCGTCTGTCGAACCGTTGCCGGCCCTCGTAATCCGGTTCATGCCACCACGGTGGTTTTCCACGTAGAGAATGAGGCGCGCATTGCGGACCGGATCCCCCGATTCATCAATAACTTTACCGCCAAGCAGGGCCAGGGGCGTGAGACGCAGCACGAGGTTTTCGGTGTTGAAGCCTGCGCCGGTCACAATGGCCGTTGAGAACTGTTCGTGTTGCTCATATGCGGCCGGGATAAATCCACGCTTCGCCCCTTGCAACGAGAACTTGCCAGCCCTGAGCGAATCGAACTCAAAGTGCCCATTCTCGGAGGTGATCATCCACACTCTGTTGGCGGGATCCCCAGTCTCAGTGATCAAAACGCGAGCTTTGCCGAGCGGCGTCCCCGTGAGCGAGCTCACAATCGTTCCGGCGATCCTGAACTTCGTGGCCGGATTTGCGCTTCCATCGGAGGACTGGCTCTGTGCGCGAAGTAGCGCACACGCGGGCAGTAGAGTGAGTCCAAATAGGAGAACCGTGAATCGAATCGATCGCGCAAACCTGAACATAGTTACTCGTTTGCAGTAATCAACGGCAACTGCAAATGCTCTTTCTGACCTGAGACCACGCGGACGACCTGGGCCTTGGAATCGTATTGGCCCAAGACTTCGCCACGCGCGTACTCCATGTCCGGCTGTTGACGATCAAATGCAAGCACGCGGTAGGTGCCCGGGGGAAGCTGCTGGAGCCGGAACTTTCCATCCGGCGAAATCCAAGCTTCCCTGAACTGGCCATCGCCATCGGCCATGGGAACGAAATAGACATTACCTGGGGATTGGCCTGGTGAGTTGAACCATGTTCTACGAACGCCCGTGGAAGCTGTGCTCTCGATCACGCCTTCGACCTCAGCGCCGTCGTCGCGCACGGTGATTTCTATTGGCGGTGTTGACGCTCCGAGGCCAACCACGAGCGTCTGGCGCTGCAAATCCGTACTGCCGGAAGTGATTGCGGACGCGAATCCAATGGATGTGTTTACGCGCACGCGGTAGCGGCCAGGCTGCACATTTTCAATGACCAGCGAGTCATCCTCCGGACCTGCAGGCGGGCGAAGTGAGGGGCTTGGCGCGAAACCGAACTCCTGGTCTGGCACTAGCGTCACGTGCAGATAATTCGAGCGCCGTCCGTTCTCGGGATTGGAGCGAATGCCTCCAAATATGATCGTCCCCTGAGGTGCTGTGTCCGCACGTTGGAATTCTTCCTTCACGCTCACGGTAATCGAACAATTCGGAAGCATCATAACGGTTGGCCCGGATATGGCAGAACCGCTAACGGCGATACTCGACGTCCCTGTCATCGCATTCTGCCCGAACGTTGAGGCTTGGATGGTATAGATGCCGTCCGGCAGCAAACCTTCGATCAACTGCTCCCCCGGGTTGTACTGAAGAGAGTACCCTGGGCTTGCTTGTCCTTGCGGCCACACCGCAACTTGAGGTTGGAGGCCGGGCGAGGCATTCATCACTCCAAGCTTCACTGGATAGTATTCCTTCTTTGTGAGTGAAACTTTTGCCTCGAGAGTCTCGCCCGGCGATAGCCGAATGACCGCGGCGGTTGCGAAGTCCGAGGCCGCGGGATAGTACACCGGAGGGTAGCCAAATAACGGTCCGCGAGGGTTGAAGGTCAGGGGATCACGATCGAGCAATTCGTGAGTGAGCAGTTTGTAAGATCCAGCGGAAAGCTCGGCAAAGCGGAACTCCCCGTCAGATCTTGACATCACGGTTCCGGCCGGATCCCAGTGCTCGCGCCCGTCCCTCACCTGGCGTCGATAAAGCTCCACCCGGATTCTGTCGGAGCCATCAGATCCAGGCAGAACGACGTGGCCAACGACGCGAGCTTCGGGCATGAGGGAGATTGTGAGTTCCTGCTGCGCTGAGCTTAACTGGACTACTTCCGGCCCGTTATTGCGGGAAACAAATCCGGGTTTGCGAGCCATCAGCACGGTGGGACGATTGATCCCTGCATGTTGAAGCTGAGAAGTTTCTGGAGAGCGAACGTTTGAGAAACCGGCAAATCCAGCAGTCTTTTCGCTATCCCCCGCTGGGAATGTGAATTCAAAATGCCCTCGATCGTCTGTCATTGTGGCAAAGCGGTTGTCTGGTGAGAATACTAGCGCGTGGCCAATCGGTTCATGGGTCACGCCGTTCAAAACCGCGCCGCGGAGACTGTTATCGTGTTCGGTGCCGGCTGCGCTGGTCTGCGCAGACAATTGGGTAATGCCGTTGCACCAGGAAAGCGCTATACCAAAGACAACCGCTTGGAGACAGCGTGGCGAACGCATATGCTTCTCTGTCTGCTCGAGTTTTCCGGAGCAGACGGTCTTGGCCGGAATGATTTCCGTTCCCTATTATGGCATGTTTCGAATATAACTTGTAACCAACCGGGCCTTTCCTGCGAGCTTTTCGCTGCCCCTAAAAGTGGCGGGTGCGCGGCATGCCGATTCGAGCCACGACGCCATACTCACGTATGGTCAGCAAATTCGGAAACTGTCCAGAAACGCCACTCCAGGAAGTGACGCCTTGCATTGACGGGCTCAAACGGGAACGACGATCGGGCGCAGGTCGCGGGTCTAGCTGGCGGCGGCTTCGGCGGGTTCGGAGAGCCTGCGATGCTCGCGGATTATGCCGATGAGGGCTTGGGCGGCGCGGGGAAGGCTGCGGTCGCGGCGGTAGACAAGGCCGAGTTCGCGCCAGAGGTCCACGCCTTCGACAGTGAGCAACTTCACCTCGCCGGCCTTCACTTGATCCTTTGCAAAACTCTCGCTGATGAAGGAGACGCCGGCGTCGGCGGCGACGAAGCGCTTGATCATGCCGATGCTGGGGAGTTCCATAGTGACGTGCATGCGCGAGCGGTAGGGACGGAAAAGTTTATCGAGAACCTGGCGGGTGAAGCCGGTGCGAGGAAAAATGAGCGGTTGCTCAGCGACTTCCGCAAGGGTGATCTTGGAGCGATGAGCGAGCGGGTTGCGCGAGCTGACCATGAAGCGCAGGCGGTCCTTGTAGATGTGGTGCATCTTCAAATTGGGCGACTTGATGGGCAAGGTGACGATGCCGACATCGACGGAGCCGTCCTCAACGCGCTGGAGAATCTTGTGGCTGAAGTTCCGGTAGATGCTGATGTGCACCAGCGGATAGCGGCGCTGAAATTCCGCAAAAATATCGGGAAGCAGATAAAGGCAGGTGGCTTCGTTGGCGCCGAAGACGACCGGGCCCTGAACCACATTGCCACGATCGGCAACAACCTGAACGGATTCATCGCGCAAGCGAAGCAGCTTTTCGGCATACTCGAAAAGAACCTCGCCGGCGGGAGTCAGCTCAACGGACTTGGCGGAGCGGTCGAGAAGCCTGGCTTTATAAGCCTGTTCGAGCTGGCGAATCTGGGCGCTGACAGCGGATTGCGAGCGGAAAACCTTCTGGCCCGCGCGTGAAAAGCTCTTGAGTTTGGCGACAAAGACAAAAGTAGCGAGCTGGTCGAAGTCCATAGTCAGAACGCCCGGCAGGGATTATAGCGAATTCTGTTTGCCGGATGCGGAGTTAATGTCTTCCTTTCTCGGGCCTTTCCTGGCCTCCTCAGGCGTGAAACGCTGCTTGTGAAATCGGTGCGGCAATTGGCGCAGGCAAAATCGTATGACGCCGCTTGAGTTGGGCGAGCATGGGGCCCCAGGTGGCCTCCACTGTCCCTTGAAAATGCACGGGCTGAACACGCATCAGCGGCAAAGCGCCGCGCCGCGAGAGCAACCGAGATGCGCGAGGGCTTGCCGTCAAGTGGACGTGTTCTTCCAAAGTGCGCCGCAACCAGCTTTCTTCGTCGGAGTCAATTTCGACGAGGGTCACGAAATCGCGGTGAAGCACATCCTCGGCTTCGGCGCGCAAGACGTACGCGAGTCCGCCGGTCATGCCGGAGCCAAAATTCAGGCCGAGTGGCCCGAGGATGACGGCGACGCCGCCGGTCATGTATTCGCAGCCGTGCTGTCCGACGCCTTCGACGACGGCAAGCGCGCCGCTGTTCCGGACAGCAAAGCGTTCCCCGGCGCGGCCGGCAATGAAGAGCTGGCCCGAAGTTGCGCCGTAGAGCACGGTGTTGCCGGCAAGAACGTCGCCGCGCCTGGAAGCGGCGAGACCTGCAGCGATAGCGATTGTCCCGCCGGAAAGTCCCTTGCCCACGTAGTCGTTAGCTTCACCCTTGAGCTTGAGGGTTACGCCCTCGGCGAGGAATGCGCCGAAGCTTTGGCCAGCCGAGCCATGAAAATTTTGCCTGATCTCTTCATCTCCCGGCAGGCAGTTCTTGCGCTTGCGCATCAGTTCCCCACTCAGACCCGTGCCAACGCTGCGATCGGAATTCTGAATCGGCTGAGATTCATTCTGGAGTCCGAGAGCCGTATAGAAATGAAGCGATTCTTCAAGCGCCCCAACGTGGAGGGCAGGCTCCTGCTGAGGCGCGACGCGATTCGAGGGAGAGATTGGCACGACCAGGAACGGATCCACTCCTGAACGTGCACTGAGGCGGTCGTACCAGCCGGTGAGCTCGCTAAGAGAGCGTACGCCAAGCTGCGCGAGCCGGTTGCGCACTTCTTCGGCGAGCGAACGGAAATAGGCGATCACCATTTCGGGCTTGCCTTGGAATCTTGCGCGTAACTTTTCGTCTTGCGTAGCGATTCCGACAGGGCAGGTATTCAAATGGCATTGCCGCGCCATAACGCAACCGATGGCGAGGAGCGATGCAGTACCAAAGCCGAATTCATCCGCGCCGAGAATCGCGGCCAGGACGATGTCGCGCGCGAATTTCAGACCTCCGTCCACGCGGAGAGAGAGTCGTGAACGGAGGCCTGCGCGAACGAGAGTGTCATGCGTTTCGCGCAAACCAATTTCCCAAGGAAGACCGGTGTTCTTGATGGAAGTCAAAGGCGAAGAGCCAGTGCCGCCGTTGTGCCCGCTGATGGTGATGACGTCCGCGCCTGCTTTAGCAACACCGGCGGCGATGATGCCGACTCCGGCTCCGGAAACGAGTTTTACGCCGATGCGCGCGCGAGGATTCACGGCGCGCAGGTCGTGAATCAATTGCGCGAGGTCTTCGATGCTATAAATATCGTGGTGCGGCGGAGGCGAAATCAGAGGCGTGCCGGGCGTGGCGTGCCGAATGCGCGCGATGTATTCACTGACTTTCTTTGCGGGCAATTGGCCGCCTTCACCGGGCTTTGAGCCCTGCGCCATTTTGATTTCGAGTTCTTCGGCGTGGACGAGATAGTCCGCGGTGACGCCAAAACGACCAGAAGCGACCTGCTTGATCTTGTTCGCAGCGGCCGGCTCAAAGCGGTAGGTCTGAGGATCCTCGCCGCCTTCGCCGGTGTTGCTGCGGCCACCCAGCTCATTCATGGCCATGGCCAAAGTGCGGTGCGCTTCCGGGCTGAGCGAGCCGAGAGACATTGCCTGAGTGCTGAAACGCTTGACGATGGATTCGAGCGGCTCGACTTCGTCGAGAGGAACGACCGTGTCTGGAACGGTATCGAGCAAATCCCGCAGGAACACGGGGCCCTGGTGTTCGGCCAGCTCTTCAAACGCTGAGTAGGTCTTCGCGCCGGGCGCGCGGACATGAGCGTGAAGCCTGCGAACAACCTCTGGCGAACTGGCGTGAAGTTCCGCTCCCTTGCGGAAGCGGTAAAGACCGGAATCAGGCAGTTCATCGAATTCGGCGGAGAATGCCGCTTTGTGCAAACGGAGATAATCAGAGAGCAGATCGTCGAGCGATTTCTGGCCGGGGTAGTCGGCGGCGTCTTCAAAAACTTCCGCGCAAAGATCCTCAGAGAGCCCAACGATTTCAAATAGATGGCTGTTGCGATAGCTGGCCAAAGTGGAGACGCCCATGCGGGCCAGAACCTTTCGCAGACCGGCGTTGATGGCCGCGCGGGTTTTCTCCATGCCGCCCATTTCGAGTGATTCCGCAAATTCATCCGCGAGGTAAGGCAGGACGGCGCTGGCGCCGGCCGCCACCAGCAGCGCGACATGATGAGTGTCAAAAACCTGCGCCGATTCGACAATCAGCGGCACATCCGACAATCCATCGCGCACCATCGCTTTCCATACCGCAGCGGTCGCAAGCAGCGCGGGCAGCGGCGCGCGTTTGGCGCTAATCGCGCGGTCAGAGATGAGGAGGAGCTCCGGGCGCCCGCTGCTGCTCAGAGGGGTAGAAGAAAGCTGAGCAAAACTGCAGCGTGCCCCCGGCACTCCCGTGGCGGCAGGAAAAGTAATGTCAATGCGCTGCTCGGGGCCGAGAATGGCGGAAAGTTGCGAGAGCTGGCCTTCCGAAATTACGGGGCTCGGCAGCGTGATGCCGTCTTTCAAATGGACATCGAGAGACATGACGTGGGTTTCGCGTAATGGATCGATCGGCGGGTTGGTAACCTGCGCGAAGCGTTGCTTGCAGTAGTCCCACAAAGTTCTTGGGAGCGCGGATAGAAACGCGGGCGGCGCATCGTCTCCCATGCTCCAGTCCGCTTCTTTGCCGCGGGTCAATGCGGAAAAGAGAATCTTGAATTGATCTTCGGTCCAGCCGGCAGCGGCCGCGACGCGCTTGGGTTCGTTGATCGGAGTTGAAGGCCCGGTGATCGAGGGGGCCAGCATCTTTTGCGGAATGGCGTTGCGCGCCTGCTGAATGGCGAGACGCTTGAGAATGTCGCGCCAGCGCAAGAAAAGTCCGGTGGCGGGATTGGCGAGGATCATTTCTCCAGGGCCGAGCCGCTGGCGCTCGGCAATGCGAGATTCGTCCAGATCGACCAGACCGGTCTCGGAGCCGGCGATCAGCAAGCCGTCATGCGTCAACGTATAGCGCAGCGGGCGCAGGCCATTGCGATCCAGCTTCGCACCTACGAACTGGCCGTCGGAAAACACTAGGGCGGCGGGGCCATCCCAAGGCTCGCTTTTCTGCGAAAGCGCTGTCAACGCGTTGCGCACGTCGCGCGAAAGCAGGGGATCTTTTTCAAAGGCTGGAGGAACCATAGCGAGCATGGCTTCTTCAGAAGTCAGGCCTTCGAGCAGCCGCAACTCGAAAGCATTGTCGAAACTCGCAGAATCGCTAACGTTGTCTTCGAGAAGAGGAAACCACGATCCCACGGTGAGCCGCGCGCGGAAATCGGCGGCTTTGGCACGCAGCCAGCGGCGATTCGAGACGATGGTATTGATTTCGCCGTTATGGGCAACGTAACGGAACGGCTGCGCGAGATGCCAGGATGGCTGCGTGTTGGTGGAATAGCGCTGGTGAAAAACGGCAAAGGTGGTCGCGAACGAGGGATCGCGCAAGTCTTCGTAAAACTGAGGAAACTGCCAAGGCGTGAGCAAGCCCTTATACACAATGGTTTGCGAAGAGAGCGAGCAGATGTAAGAGCGCGGAGGCATGAGCGATTCCGCGCGTTTTCTCAAAAGCGAAAGACGCCACTCGAAGCGCGCCGTTCCGCGCGCCGGGTGGAATGGCTCGACGAAAAACTGCCAGATTTCTGGCATGGTTTCCAGAGCGCGGCGGCCCAGAGAATTGGTGTTCACGGGCACGCGGCGCCAGCCAATGACGCGCAGGCGCTCGGTGTCCGCGGCGACTTCAACGGCTGCGCGAGCTTCCTCAACGGAGGAGGGAGGAAAAAAGGCAAAACCGAGCGCAAACATTTCGGGCAGGTCGATTCCCTGCTCTTGAGCACGGGCGCGGAAAAAGGCTTGTGGGAGCGAAGTAAGTAAACCGGCACCGTCGCCGCTGGCACCGTCCGCGTCGACTCCGCCGCGGTGGGTGAGGCGTTCTAATGCCGTGAGTGCAATCTGGATAATTTCGTAGCTGGGAGCGCCGCCGAGGCGGGCGATAAATCCTGTGCCGCAGGCATCATGGTCTGGATGGCCCCAATTGGGGTGACGATTTCGAGCCGAGCGGGGTCGCGCTTCGTGCTGACCGCCCTGGCCTCGACCATGCGGATAGGGCATACCAGTTTATCGAACGGGAGGGGGGTGGTTGTACAACGCAGAATTTTGATTCTGTGAATTGATTTCTTGATAGGTGAGTGTACGCGAGCCGAATCGCTAAAACTTGGTCACTTCGGAAAAATGGAACTCGCGAACTTTCATGGCGGGGACAACCATCTCGAAGGCTTCTTCGCCAGCGGCGCGAACCGCAGGGCTGAGCAATTCGACATTTTTGAGCATTTCGATGAGCGACTGGTTGAAGCGGAAGTTTCGCACCGCGCCAGTAACCTGCCCATTTTCAACGAGGAACAGACCATCGCGGGTCATACCAGTCATGACTTTCTCATAAGGATCCACTTCGCGAATGTACCAGAGGCGCGTGACAAGCAGGCCGCGTTCGGTGGAGGCGACCATCTTTTCCACCGAGGAATCTCCGCCGCCGAAGACGAGATTCATGGGCGCTTCGCCGTATTCATTGGGAAGAGCAAACCCGTGGCCGGTGGGCTGGGTGTGAGCGGCTTTCGCGGCAGCGCGCGAATAGACAAGATTCTTGGGGATGCCCCGATCCACTAGCACGACCCGCTGATGTGGCACTCCCTCGCCATCGAATGGGGCGCCCTGCTGGAACGGATGGTAAACGTCGTCGGTGATGCTGATGTTTTGACCGAAGAGCTGCTTACCCATGCGTTCGTTCAGGCAGGAGCGCTTGTCCGCCAGTGCAGTGGCGGCGAAATCGTAAAAAAGAAAGCCGACGAGGTCGAGAACGGCAGCTGGTTCGAGGATGACCGTGTAACGGCCAGGGGCAAGCTCGCGCGCGTTGACGGCGAGGTGCGCTTTTTCGCCGGCGCGGGCGGCGAGTTTCTGCGGGTCGAAGGCGCGGACATCGGCGGAGTTGGCTTTTGCCCAGCTTGCGGCGGAATCTTCTTGCATGGTGATGGAAAATTCCGAGTGCGTTTCGCGATGAGCGGCAAAGAGGCCGCGAGAATTCGCCAGGGCGGACTGGCTCTGGCCGTTCGAGAAGATTCCGGCGGCAACCTGGCCTTTCTTGACGGCCAAATCGCGGGCGCGGCGAACGGCGCGGGCCCGATCTTCGGCCGAGAGGGCAGCGGTCTGTTTGATGAAGCGGTTTACGTGGCGATAGCGCTGCTTGCCGGGCATTGGCAGGAGACGCGGGTTCTTCGGCAGACTGTGCGCGAGGGAGAGAGAAGCTTCGATGGTGGCGCGGAACGAGTCTTCGTCGACTCGATTCGTGGTGGCGCGCGCGGTGCGGCCGTCGGTGACCGTGCGAATCGAAACCGTCAGGCCGTGCTCGGCGACGTTCTGGTGAATGGCATTGTTGGCGAAACGCGTCAGCGCGTTGGCAACTTCGTCGACGTGGACTTCGGTTTCTTTGGCTGCCGTGGATTTCGCCAGACGGAGAACTGTGTCGGCGATGCGGCGAAGTTCGCGCTCGGGGAGAAGTTCGGAAGCGACTGCGCTCGCCTTCTTTGATTTGGGCGCGGAGCTCATTGGTTGGAAAAGGCCGTCCCGATACGCACGTTGCGAAAGCGTGCCGGCGACGCCCCGTGGCCCGTGCCCATGGTTTGCATAGGCTGGCCTTTTCCGCAATTGGGCGTGCCCCACAGAGTCCAATGACCGAGCTTGCAAATGGCGTCGCAGGAATTCCAAAACTCCGTGGTGATGCCGCTGTAGCTGGGATTCTTCAGCATGCGGACTTTTTTTCCACCTTTGATTTCCCAGCCGATTTCGGTCGAAAACTGAAACTGGTAGCGACGGTCATCGATGGACCAGGAGCGATTTGTCTCCATGAGGATCCCGTCGTTTGTGTCAGCGATGAGATCGTCGTAGTCCCAAGTGCCGGGAAGCAAGCTGACATTCGTCATGCGAATGATCGGCAAGCGGTTCCAGCTCTCGGTGCGCATGGTTCCGGAAGAGCGGTCCAGGCCCACGAGGTGCGCCGTTTCGCGATTGGAAAGATAGCCGCGAAATTTTCCGGCTTTGATGATGTCCGTGCACTGGGCGGGAACGCCTTCGTCGTCGTAAGCAAACGTGCCGAGGCCCTGGCCATGATCGAGCCGCGCGTCGGCGACAACGTTTACGATGCTCGAGGCGTATTGCAACTGGTTCAACTGATCGAGGGTCAGAAAACTCGTGCCGGCGAAATTGGCTTCCTGTCCGAGGACACGATCCAGTTCGATCGGATGGCCAATCGATTCGTGGATCTGCAAGCCCAGCTGGCTGGCGCCGAGGATAAGCGTGCCGATATTTTCAGGGCATTGCGACGCGGAGTGCAGCGCTGCGGCTTCTTCGGCGATGATAGGAGCGTTCCTCATCAAATCAAGCGAATCAACGAGTTCGTAGCCTTGGAGAGCATGCTGGCCGCCAAAACTATTGGGATAAGAACGCTTTTGAATTTCCTGACCTTGAAACGAAGTGGCGGCAAGGCCACAGCCGGAAATCACTTTGCGCTGGTGAATGCGCGAACCGATGCTGGAAGCGAACCAGGAATCAATCTTGCGGAATTGCATGTCCGTTTCCGTGAGCGTCACGCCCTTTACACGACGCATTTCGGCGTCGGCGGCAAGCAACAGGGAGAGCTGTGTTTCAAGAGGGATTTCGAAGGGGTCTTTGCGAAACGGGCTCTGCCAACTGTCCACGCAGGCTTGCTCCGGCGCAAGAACAACTTCGCCGCGTTTCGCCAGTGCCGATGCTTTCGCTATGGAAACGGCCTGCACCGCACAAGCAGCGACGCCTTCCCGAGTCAAGCGATCCGTGGAAGCAAAGCCCCAGGCGCCGTCGGCCAGCACGCGAATGCCAAGGCCGATCGATTCGCTTTGGGAGAGTGTGCCAACCTGTCCGTTCTTGGTGGTGAGGTCACGCTGGCGCAGATGCATAACACGGACGTCGGCGTAAGCAGCGCCGCGCAACCGGGCCGTATCAAGGGCGTTAGTGCAGAGATCCCACATGGGCGTTCGTCAAGCTCAAAAAGATATCAGGAAATGCGCACGGGCGCAGTATCTGTTCCGACTCTGCCGGACGACGCCGCTGGGAGAAGGAAAAGCGCGGCCCTTCGGGTAAGGGCAAACAGAGCCGCCGCACTCCAAATTATGTGCCTTCGTTCCAGGAGGCCAGGTAGTGCTCTTGCTCAAGGGTTAGCTTGTCGAGCCGGTGGCCCATGGAATCGAGCTTGAGACGCGCAATTTCCTTGTCCAGGTGCTCGGGAACAACATACACCTGCGGCTTCAGGTTCTTGTGATTGGCGCGCAGGTATTCGGCAGAAAGCGCCTGGTTGGCAAAGCTCATGTCCATTACGGCCGCGGGATGCCCTTCGGCGGTCGCGAGATTGACGAGACGGCCCTCACCTAGCAGGTAAACTTTGCGACCGTCCTTCAGCTGATATTCGTCCACGAGCGGGCGCACTTCACGCTTGCCGGTGGACATTTTCTCCAACGCCGGAATGTCGATTTCCACGTTGAAGTGGCCGGAGTTGCAGACAATCGCTCCGCCTTTCATTTTTTCGAAATGTTCAGCGCGGATCACGCTCTTGTTTCCCGTCACGGTGATGTATACGTCGCCTTCTTTCACCGCTTCGGCCATGGGCATTACGCGGAAGCCGTCCATGGCGGCCTCGATGCCCTTCACGGGATCTATTTCCGTGACGATCACGTCCGAGCCAAGGCCTTTAGCGCGCATGGCCACGCCGCGGCCGCACCAGCCGTAACCAGCGATTACAACTTTGAGGCCCGCGAGGAGCACGTTGGTGGCGCGAATGACCCCGTCCAGCGTGGACTGCCCGGTGCCGTAACGGTTATCAAAGAAGTGTTTGGTCATCGCGTCATTGACGGCGATGATCGGATACTTCAGGGTGCCGTCCTTGGCCATGGCGCGCAGGCGGATGACGCCCGTTGTCGTTTCTTCCGTTCCAGCAATCACGTTGGGAACTAGATCCGTGCGCTTAGTGAGAAGCATGGTGACCAGGTCCGCGCCGTCGTCCATGGTGAACTGGGGCTTGTGCTCCAGCGCCGCGCTCAGGTGCGAATAATAGGTGTCGTTGTCCTCGCCTTTGATGGCAAACGTTGGGATGTTATAGTCGCGATTCAGCGAAGCAGCGACTTCGTCCTGCGTGGACAACGGATTGGAAGCGCAGAGCACGGCATCGGCGCCGCCGTCGCGCAGCGCGATCATCAAGTTTGCGGTTTCGCTGGTCACGTGCAGGCAAGCGGAAACGCGCAGGCCCTTGAGCGGCTGCTCCTTCACGAAACGCTTCCGGATCGATTCAAGCACGGGCATCTGCTGACCGGCCCATTCGATCTTGCGCTTGCCGGCGTCGGCAAGTCCGATGTCTTTCACATCACCTTTTTTCAGTTCAGCGATCGCCAATGTCTTGCTCCTCAACTTTGGATTTCGAGCCGGAAGGCAGTAACCGAACTACCCCAGTGAAAGGCTGCCTGCTGCCGGTATTGTGCTGCTCTGATTTGAAAGTTAGACGCGTGCTCCGACTTCTGCAACCGCGGCTGCGCCGAGGCCCGCGGCCTTGCGGAGAGCGTCGGCGCGGTCCGTGCGTTCCCAGGTGAATCCGGGTCCGCTGCGGCCAAAGTGGCCATAAGCGGCCGTGGCTTTGTAAATCGGCCTCCGTAGGTCGAGCGTTTCAATGATGGCCTTGGGCGTCAGCGTGAAAAACTCACGGATCAGCGCGGTGATTTTTTCTTCCGGAACGGCCGCAGTGCCGAAGGTTTCTGCCATGACAGAGACGGGCTCAGCAACGCCGATGGCGTAGGCCAATTGCACTTCCGTCTTGCGCGCCAGGCCCGCAGCCACGATGTTCTTTGCGATGTAACGCGCCATGTAGCAAGCCGAGCGGTCTACCTTTGAGGGATCCTTGCCGGAGAAAGCGCCGCCGCCATGACGGCTGTATCCGCCGTAGGTGTCAACGATAATTTTGCGGCCGGTCAAACCTGCGTCACCCATGGGTCCCCCGATAACGAAGCGGCCCGTCGGGTTGATGTGATATTTCGTTTTCGAATCCAGCATGGAGGCAGGAATAATCGGCTTGATGACGTGCTCGGTAATGGCGTTGCGAAGGTCGGTGTTGGACACTTTCTCGCTGTGCTGCGTGGAGATCACCACGCAGTCGACGCGCACCGGGCGATCGTTGCGGTACTCAATGGTAACCTGAGACTTTCCATCGGGCCGGAGAAAATCAACTTTGTTGGCTTTGCGAATCTCGGAGAGGCGCTGCGTGAGGCGGTGGGCGAGCTGGATGGGCATGGGCATCAATTCTTCGGTCTCATCGCAGGCGAACCCGAACATCAAGCCCTGATCGCCTGCTCCGCCGGTATCCACCCCCATGGCGATATCCGGCGATTGGCGCTTCACGGTGCACATGACCGCGCAGGTACCGGCATCATAGCCGTACTTGGCGCGGTCGTAGCCGACGGCGTGGATGGTGCCGCGAACAAGTTCGTCATAATCAACGTGCGCGGTGGTAGTGATTTCACCGGCGATGACTGCCAATCCGGTGGTGACGAGCGTCTCGCAGGCGACACGCCCTTTCGGGTCATGCTTCATGACTTCGTCGAGGACGGCGTCAGAAATCTGGTCAGCAATCTTGTCCGGATGGCCTTCGGTTACGGACTCCGACGTGAATAGGAAATTGCGTAGCGCTTGGCTCAAAACAAATTCTCCTTGTTGGTTGCGTTGTTTGCGCTTTGTGGCCCGCGTTCCGCGGCCTGTATTTCACCAGAAGTACCGCAGTGGCTTCCCCAAGTTCGAGAACTTCGCCTAAACCCTACAAAAATACCATTCGTTACGGGAAGAATCAACGCATTGATTTCAAGAAGCTTATTGGCGCATTGAACGGTCGAAATCAGGCCTCGAACGGCTATTTGCCGCATTTAACGGTAAAGGCTAAGCCGCGTCCGCATCGTCGTCGGGCTGGATGTCGAGCCTTCCCTTCGTCTTCTTGGCCATCAAGTAGGAACGGATGAAGGGGTCCAGGTCGCCGTCCATAACCCGATCCACATCTCCTACTTCAAACTTTGTGCGGTGGTCCTTGATCAGGCGGTAAGGCTGCATGACGTAGGACCGGATTTGACTGCCGAAGGAAATGTCCAGCTTGCTCTCGTCGAGCTTGTCGGTGTGCGCCTGCCGCTTCTGGAGTTCCAGATCGTAGAGGCGCGAGCGAAGCATCTTCATAGCCATCTCGCGATTCTTGCCCTGGCTGCGCTGTGCCTGGCACGCGACCACAGTATTAGTGGGAAGGTGCGTGATGCGGACAGCGGTCTCCACTTTGTTGACGTTCTGGCCGCCCTTGCCACCGGACCGAAACGTGTCCACGCGAAGATCTTCGGGCCGGATATTGATCTCGATGCGGTCGTCAATTTCCGGAATCACGAAGACCGACGCAAACGAAGTATGGCGACGCGCGGCTTGATCGAAGGGAGAAATCCGCACCAGACGGTGAACGCCGGTTTCTCCGGCAAGGAGGCCGTAAGCATTTTCGCCGGAAAACTGAATCGTCGCCGACTTGATGCCGGCTTCTTCGCCAGGGGTCTCATCGAGGACCGACGCGTCCATTCCCCGGCGCTCCGCCCATCGCAGGTACATGCGAAGAAGGATGGAAGCCCAATCCTGCGATTCCGTCCCGCCCGCGCCGGGCTTGATGGTCATGATGGCGTTGAGGTGATCGGTCTCTCCAGAGAGCAGCGTCCTGGTTTCCAGTTCGGAGATGTAGCTATCCGCAGCGTTGAGCTCGCCGTCCAGTTCTTTCAGCAGATCGTTCTTTTGCTCGACGTTGGTTTCTTCCTGTGCGAGGTTGATGTACGTCTCAATGTCACCGGAGATGGAGGTGAGCTTCGCGTCCGCGGCAATCTGGTCTTCGGCGTGTTTGCGCTCGCGAAGAACACTCTGCGCGGCTTCCTGATTGTTCCAGAAGTTCGGCTCGGAGACGCGCGCTTCAAGGGCTTTCAAGCGCTCGTGGTATTGCGGCGCGTCAAAGATAGCTCCGCACGAGATTAATGCGCTGCTTGAGCCCTTCGTAGCGATGCTGGAGATCTTCGAGGATCATGCTTGTTCTGGTAAGACGTCCGTTGTGGAACCGACGTTACTTTGCCTTTCGAAAAGTTGTGCCAACTAGAATAACGGAAACGAGCACGCAGAGCCACGCGAACCAGTCGCCAAAGTGAGTGTAAATCGTCTCATCGGTTCGCAAATCGTAGGGGAGATCGGCGGCGGCACGAATATCCGGCGGAATCGGCTCAAAGACGCGGCCGTAGGGATCGACGGAAACGGTAAAGCCGTTGTTCGTTGCGCGCACCAGCCAGCGGCGGTTTTCCACGGCTCGCACGCGGGCCATGCGCAGATGCTGTTCGGCAGCGGCGGAGCGCCCAAACCAGCCGTCATTCGAAATATTGATGAGGAGCTGCGCGCCATTTGCGGCAAACCGGCGCACTTCGCCGGGAAAGATAGTTTCATAGCAGATGAAAACGCCAAACGTGTTACCACCCGGAAGCTGCCCCACGACGTATTTGTTTCCTTTGTGAAAGCCGCCTACCTGGCCGGAGACGCTCGCGACGAGACGATGGATCAACGGAAACGGCTCGTATTCACCGAACGGCACGAGATGGATTTTGTCGTAGACGAAGACGCGTCGGCCTTGCGCATCAAAAAGCAGAGCACTGTTGTAGGGGAGGAGACCACCGTGAGGCGCCGCGTCCGAAGAGTCTATTGGTAGTTTCCATTCGACGGCACCTGCAAGGAACGGGTGGCCGAAACGAATCGCCAACGTCGAAGCAATCTTTGCGAATTGCGCATCCTGGAATGAGAACGGCACGGGCGCTTCAGGCCACATAAGAAGGTCAGTCTTCTCCGCGGCTGGGGCCAGGCTGATGCGTACGATCTCATCGAGATCTGCGGCGTGCGCCTGGAACCAATCCGCGGGATACGATTCCACCTCCGGAAAATTGAGCTGCACGGCACGCGCGAAATGATGGGCTTGTCGCTGTGGCACCAGGCGCGGGCCGCCCAGCGCGACGATCAACAGCATTGCCGTTGCGGCGGCGGCATAGGTGATGCGCCTGCGAGGCGTCAGCATATTCGACGCGCCCGTCCATACAAGCAACGCATTGAAACCCGCAGCGAGAAAGGAGAGCCCATAGATTCCCGTGATCGTCGCGAGCTGAACCAAACCCAGATTTGCGGCCGCGGGATAACCAAGCAAATTCCAGGGAAAACCGATTTCCGGTAAATGCGCCCGCGCAAATTCAAATGTCACCCAGAGAAACGGCGCACCTAAGGATGCGAAATCGATACTTTGGAGGGACAATCTGTGGACAGACCAGGCAAAAGCGCCAGTCAGAATTCCCCAGGCAACGGCGATCAGCAGCAAGAGACTCCATCCGCCTGCAAGCGAGACGCCGCCGTGGACGGCGAGAACCGTCGCAATCCACGGCAATGCCGTCAAGACGAAGACTAATCCGTGAAGAAATCCGCAGCCAAATGCCACGCGGGCGGGCGCGCCGAACAGCGAAAGGAGGAGAATCGCAACGCAAACCCAGGAATAGATGCTCAGATAGAGACCCGTGTAGGAGAACGAAAGCGTAGCTCCGGAAACGGTGGCGACAATAAGGCGAAAGCTCGCCGGGATTTCCGGACCGGTTTGCGGGCGAAAATAGGTGAGCCAACCGCCCCGAGGCATCAGTGTTTCACAATGGCTTTAAAACCTGCGTCCTCGAGGCCTTTCCTGGCCGCTTCGGCGGCCTTCGGATCAGCGTACGGGCCGACTTGCACGCGATAATACTTGTCGCCTTGCGGAGAAAGAACGAACGCGGGGATTTTTTTCTTCTGCAAACGGCTCGCGAGTTCCATGGCATCCGCTTCCTTGGTCAACGCCGCCACTTGTAGAGTGTACGAGCCAACTGGAATCAGCGGTGCGTTGGGACTTTTCGCTGAACTTCCACTGTTCCTCGGTGGCGCCGAGGATCTCACAGGCACCGCCGAGCTCTTTTTTGCCGGCGCAGCCGCGACAGCAACGGGCTTCAGACGGTCTTCGGTCTTCTTCTTGTCACCCGCGTGATAAAACTCCCAGTCCGAATTCGGCGGGGCCGGCGTGTCCTTCGGCGCCGCGGCAGGAGCGGGATTGCTAGTCCGTTTCGGATTCACATCCACTTTGGGAGGAACGGAAATCGACGGCTTCCTGAAAAAGTCGGTCGCGGCGCGTACCGAGCCATCGTATTCATTGCGTCCCATGACGTAACCGAGCGTAAAAAACACGCCCGAAAACAGCAGCATCAGCATAAACAGACCAATGACATGCCGGCTCTCGAGTACGCGCTCGCCGGCGCCCCCTCGTTTTCCTCCAGAAGCCATGCTCTACTTTTGCGCTCCTAAATTCTTAGTCCACTGATTAATAATATCGATAGGCAGCGGAAACACAATCGTTGTGTTCTTCTCGACACCTATCTCAGTCAAAGTTTGCAAGTAGCGGAGTTGGATCGCGGAGGGTTGCGTCTCCAAAACCTTCGCGGCGTCGGCGAGTTTTTGCGAGGCTTCAAACTCACCCTCGGCATGAATGATCTTTGCACGGCGTTCGCGTTCGGCCTCCGCCTGCTTGGCGATGGCGCGCTGCATCTGCTCCGGGATGTCGACCTGTTTCACTTCGACTTTGGAGACTTTGATGCCCCAAGGTTCAGTGTCTGTGTCGAGAATGACCTGAAGCTTGGCATTGACCTTGTCGCGCTGCGAGAGAATTTCATCCAGTTCGAACTGTCCGACGACACTGCGAATCGTGGTCTGCGCGAGCTGGGAAGTCGCGTAAGTGTAGTTCTGCACTTGCGAAAGGGCAAGATTGGCATCGACCACGCGGAAGTAGCAGACAGCGTTGACTTTCACGGAGACGTTGTCGCGCGTGATGATGTCCTGCGGTGGAACGTCCAACGTCTCAATCCGCATGTTGATGCGGTACAGTGTTTCTATGGGCCAAAAAACAAGGTTTATTCCGGCGCTCTTCGCCTCTGGTATTAACCGGCCGAGCCGCAGCACCACTCCGCGCTCCCACTCCTTAATGATGTAGAGAGAATTCCAAAACCAGATGAGTCCGAGGCCGACGATCAACGCTATTCCGACAAAACCAATTTCCATGTTTCCTCCTGAACGTGAGAATCCCTATTTTGCTGAAACAGCCACATCGGCCGGCTCAACGTAAAGCTTAAGTCCCTCGACACGCAGAATCCTGACGGGCTCGCCTTCCTGCACGGGACTCGAAGATTCAGCCCTCCAAAGCTCGCCATGCACGCGAACCATGCCTTCAGCACCTGCAGTGAGCGGCGCTACCGCGACGCCCTGCGCTCCGATTAGCTCTTCCTTTCCCGTTGTCGTTTTCCATCGGCGCGACCGCAACACCAGACGCATGAGAACCACGGCGAGTATGGCGAAGGGCAGAGTTCCCGCAAGCGCCACGCCTATGCTTACTCCGCCGGATGTAAGCGGGGAGCGAATCAGGAAGACCGCCCCCAGAAACATGGATACCACGCCGCCGAAGGCCAGCACTCCGTGACTCGGCGCTTTTGCCTCCAATATGAAAAATGCAAGCGAGAGCCCGATCAGAAACAGTCCTGCAAGATTCACCGGCAGAAAATGCATGGCATATAGCGCAAGGATCAGGCAAATTCCCCCAATGACTCCCGGGGCAATTACTCCCGGGTGCGTAAACTCCGTGTAGAGCCCCAGGACGCCGAGAATCAGCAGCACGAAAAAAACGTCTGGCTCTACGATCCGTGCCAGAAATCTCTGCCGCGCAGAAAGTTCGAAGGACGCGCGCGAGGCATTCTTCAGCGAGAGCGTCACTTGCGTGCCGTCAAAACGAGTAATAGTTCTGCCGTCCAACTGCCGAAGCAGGTCCTCCGTCGAGTTCGCAACCAGATCGATCATCTTCGCATCCAGCGCTTCTTTTTCGGTAAACGCTCTGGATTCGGTGATGGCCTTTTCCGCCAGCTCCGGGTTGCGTTTGCGTTGTACGGTAAAACTTCGCAGAAACGCCATAGCGTCCTGGTTTATTTTCCTCCGAAATACTTCATCGATTTGCTGCGGAAATCCTCCGATTGCGATGATTGGCGAAGCCGCACCTGCATGTGTCCCCGGGGCCATCGCGGCAATGTCGGCCGAAAGTAGAATGTAGAAACCTGCGGAAGCTCCGCGCGTGCCCGTCGGCGAAACGTACACCGCTACTGGCACGGGAGAAGCAAGGATGTGTTGAATCATGTCCTTCATCGAATCACTCAGGCCGCCGGGGGTGTCCATGGTGATCAGTGCCAGCGTCGCGTGACGCCGCGCCGCGTCCGCCAACCCCTCATCTATATACGTAGCCAGGATGGGTTCCACTTCACCATCCAGGCTCAATTCAAGGACGAATGGGCCGGCGGAGTGTTCGTCAGCACGAACCGAAGGCAGCTGCCGGAGAATCGCGCCACAGAGCAGCAGAAAAAGCGGGGAGAAGGCGAGTGCAAACTCCCATTTCCTGAAAGATGGGAAGCGCCTCATCGGTCGGAACCAATCGCTCATGGCGCACCTCCTCCTGGTTTTTTCTCGACAGGTTTGAAATTTCGCAAATGGCCGAGCAGTTGTTTGGCCTCCGCGTAGTTCGGCGCCAGCTTCAAAGCTTTTTCGGCTTCCGCGCGCGCGAGATCGGGCTTCTTTTGCTCAAGGTAGATTTTCGCAAGCATCGTTCGGACTACTGCGGAATCCCGGGCTTGCAGTGATGCCTGCAGTTCCTTCACGGCGTCATCCATCTTGCCCTGGCGGTGGTCAATTTCGGCCAGCCCGCGGTGTGCGGCGGGACTCGTGGGATCAGCGGCAAGCACGGCGCGAAATTCCTTCTCCGCGGCGTCGGCATTTCCGGCGGAGAGTTCCAGCCGGCCGCGTCGAATGTGCGCGACGGCCGTGTCAATCGAGGAAGCGGCGTCGCTCACCGGAGGCCCGGCAGATTCGATCTCCGCGCGAAGAGCTGTCACGTCAAGTTCCGTCTTGATGCGATTCAGCTTCGCCAGAGTTTCGTTCTTCGCGTCCAGAGGAATCGCCGGTAGTCCGCTCGGACCAAAGGTTTCATTTGCCGTATCGCGCTCCTGGTCTGCTTCGGTTTTCTTATCCGCCTTTTCCAGCGACAGGATCAGCATCGCTCGATCCTCCGCATTATCCGGCGCGCGTTCCGCGGCCTCGCGGAAATAATTCGCCGCTGCGGCCGCGTCATTCGCCTGTAGCGCGAGCAGGCCTAGATTGAACGGATAATCATCTTCGTCGGGATCCAGTTCGGCTGCGCGGCGGAGATCAGCTTGTGCTGCGGGTATCTTGCCTTGTCTGGCCCTCGCAACCGCCAGGTCATTCAGAATCTCCGGCAGGTCTCCACCTAAGACCACATTGTTCTTGAGGGCTTCCTGCAACGAGGTGAACACTTCCTCCGCATGGTCCGGCTGACCCAGCAGAATCCGGCAAACGCCAGTGGCAAAGACCGATTCCACATAGTGGTTATGAATTTTTGGCACTCGCGCGTACCAGGGAAGCGCGGAATCGCAATCGCGACGCGCGAAATAGACTTCGCCCAGTGCGAAGTCGGGTTCCGGCCATTCCGGTTCGAGACGCGCCGCTTCGCGCAGTTCGCGCATGCGAGCGTCATCTTCATTGGCCAGAAGCCCGCGAATGTAATGTTCAAAGGCATCGAGACGCAGCGGACGTTGGCGCTTCGTGAATTCCGCAGGGCTCTGGGAGTGATTGTGGTCGTTGCTGGAAAGCATCCGCCAAACCAGACGCGAATGTAGGTCCATCAGCGAATCCAGCGTGCCGGCTTCCCGCTGTGGCGGCAGCAGTCGCGCAGGACTCACCTTCAGGATTCGTGATTCGATGGTGAGCGAATTCCCGTTTGCGCTGAATCGGCCAAATACCACAAAATCCGCGTCGAGGTCCTCCCCAATGTGGAGCATGGTGGCGCGGCTGACCTTCGAAGAGCGCAACAGGCCGTTCCGTTCCAGTTCCGCGAGCCGGCCGGCGTGCGAATACACCTGCTCCCCGGCAGCCGAAAGTCGTTGGATGGTCAGTTCCTCGAGACCCTCGCTGAGCCAATCGAATCTTGGCGACGCTCCTACGTTTTCAAAGGGAAAAACCAAATAGATCCCTTGCTGATGAGCAGCGGCACCCGCGCGAGGAGGTGGAGCAGATTGCTCCCTAGCAACCGAAGTGGTTTCAAGAATGAAGAAGACGGAGAGTAAGGCCAGATAACGCGCGCTAAAGAAATGGCGCCCCATGTCTGTTGCATTGTAGCAGACGCAGCGACTCGTTTCGCGCCACACGTGCGGACCGCGTCTGAAATGCGAATCGAAACCGGTTCAGGGTTGCGGGCTGCTGGGAGGCCGCGGAGCAAGAACCTCTTGTATCCCGGGATCCTTCAAGACCGCCGCAAAAGAGGGATCGGACTTCACAGCTGACAATTCCTTGTAGCCCTCATCTTTGGCCTTTCGCAGATAAATCAGGCACCGCTCCAGGTTGCCCGCTTCCGCGAACGACTTTGCAAGCAGGAAATAGAATCGCCCGCGATCGCCTACGGAACGATCCTGCAGGATCGACCCGCTCCTCGAACTGTTGTGCTCGAAGAGCTGCGGATCTAACGCCAGCGCCTGCCGAAACGAGGAGATAGCCTCCTGGTACTTTTTGTCCCCAAAGTACGCATAAGCGAGATTGCTGTAAAGAACGGCCATGTCGCTGCGAATATTGATCGCTTTTTGATACGCCTTAATGGCCTTGCCAAATTTCTTCCGCTGATACCAAATTGTTCCGATGTTGTTTTGCGCATCGGCATAAGTGGGATCAACCTTTGACGCGCGTTCGTAATACTTCAGCGCAGCACTCAAAGCTGCCTGCTGGTGCAGGGCTATTCCCAGCTTATTCAGATAGACAGGATTCTGAGGGTTGCCGTCGGCAAGCCGCTTATAGGACATGGCCGCCTCTCGATACTCTTTGCGCGCCATGTATAGATCAGCAAGCTGCTCGTCGGTGAGGCCCGGCTTCACGACAATGACCGATGATTCCGCCGGCGATTGGGACTGTGCCTGCTGTACGCGCGGCGCCACGGGAGTGCTAGGAGTTTCAGCGAACGACTGACCTGCGGAGGGAATCGAAAGACTGAAGAGGAGAACAACTGCTGGAAACGCCAATCTGACTCTGATCATGGCGAATCTCCCTTCTCCGGCTTAGGCTTGGCCTTGTCGGGTTCCTTCTTCTTACCCCCAAAGATACCAAAAATCTTCTGTAAAGGATTCTTTTTCTTTTCCCCGGATTCCGCCGAGGGGTCCGCAGGGCCCTGGCCAGTCGCATTGGGTGGCCGGTTCGGGTCGTACATTGTAATCGGCCGGCCATTTGCGTCCTTTTGCGGCGTTTTGGGATCGCCGCCACCAAAGACGCGGGAGAGGATGGAGCCAGTGGAAGTGAAAAGGTTATGGCCGCCGTGGACCTCGCAGAATACGGTCGGCGCCGAACCTGCGACATAAACCTCCTCACGGGTCGTAGGACAATTGGGGGTCGCAAGCTCCAGGGTATCCGGATCGATGACCACGGATTGCACGCCATCCGGCATCGTAAAATCCTTCACATCCCTGTATTGAGCGAGTGTCGTGGCGCGCGTCATGAAGTCTGCCCAGATCGGCGCCGCGACTGCCCCGCCAGTTATCCCCAAGTCGCGATTGTCATCGAAGCCGATCCAGATCACGCAAAGTAGATTCGAAGTGAATCCCGCAAACCACCCGTCGCGCGAGGTCCCGGTCTTTCCGGCAGCGGGGAGCGTGAAGCCGCGCGCGCGAACTCCCGCGCCCGTGCCCCGGTTTAGAACGTCTTTCAGCAGGCTATCAACAAGAAATGCGACTCGTGGATCCAGCGCAAGATGCGTCTGCGGCGTGAACCTTTCCAGCGGCGTCCCGTCCGCATTGACGACTACATGCAGAAACTGCGGCTCTGCACGCGTACCCATGGTGGCAAACGTCGTGTACGCCGCGGCGACATCGACCGGCGTCATTTCATACGCGCCGAGAGCAACGGCCGGCGTCGGCTGGATGTTCGTGCCGAGCCCCATCTTCCGCACGACTTGCACGACTCGGCCGTACCCGATGAGTTCCGCGACTTTGACTGTTGCGACGTTGAGCGAATTTGTAAGCGCGTCCCGCACGGTGACGCGACCCATGAATTTTTCGCCATAGTTATTCGGCGTGTATTCCTTGCCATCGAACTCAAAGGTCGTCGGCTCGTCGTCAATGGTAGTGGCCGGTGTGATGATCGGTTGCACACCGTCAACGGCATTGTCGAATGCCGCGGCATATACAAATGGCTTGAATACCGAGCCTGGCTGGCGACGGGCCAGCGCATGGTTGAGCTGGCTCTGCCCGTAATCGCGCCCGCCAATGACCGCCTTGATCTCCCCAGTCCGCGGATCGAGCGCGACCAGCGCGACCTGCGCCTGCGGGATCGCCTCATTGCCACCCTTCCTGGCTTGGTCGCGCTTCCACTTGTCGTATTTCTTCGCCAGGAGCAGGTCCACATTCTTCATCCCGGCCTCGATGGCGGCAGCGGCGGCGCGCTGCAAAGCAGGATCGAGCGTGGTATAGACGCGGAAATTCTCGCTCAAAAGTTCGTTCTCGGAGTACTTGTCGAGCAGGTGGTCTTTCACCATGTCGACGAAATAAGGCGCTTCACTCCCTGACGTCGACGTCCGAATAATCTTCAGCGGCGCTGTCTTTGCATCCTTAAGGTCTTCATCGTTGATGTACTTGTTGTCGAGCATCTGCGTCAGAACGCGATCGCGGGCCTGGACTCCGCGCTCCGGGTGACGATCGGCGGACGAATAGTAGTTCGGAGCGCGAATGATTCCCGCGAGGTACGCGCATTCCGGCAGCGTCAGTTGCCTCAGATCCTTCCCGAAATAGGCGACGCTGGCCTCCGAAAATCCACGAATCCCAAAGCTCCCGCGGTTGCCCAAATAAACTTCGTTGGCATACAGCTCGAATATCTGCTGCTTGTTGAAGCGCTGCTCGAGCTCGACGGAAATCATGGCTTCGGCCACCTTCCGCCGCCAATTGCGTTCGGTCGAGAGGAAGAACGTGCGCGCTACCTGCATGGTAATGGTGCTAGCTCCCTGGTAGTGCTGGCTGGTGTGCCGCAAGTCGGCCCACGCCGCTCCCGCGATGCGGATGAAGTCAAAGCCGCCGTGCTCGAAGAAACGTTTGTCCTCGGCGGAAAGAATCGCGTCCACCAGCATTACCGGCAAATCCTCATAGCGCACCGGCCGCCGCTTCTCGCGCGCGCTATCGAAAAGATTGGTAATGAGTTCCGGTTCGATTTCCGCAGTATCAAGGTCGGTGCCGCCGCTAAGCGCCTTGATGGACCGAATGCTCTTTCCCCTGAACTGAACCGCCAAGGCATTGCTGCCTGCAAAATAAGAGAGCTTGGAAGGCCGGATATCGACGGTATTTTCTCGTGCGGTGAATTGACCGATGGCATTCTCATCCTGGAGCGGGCGGTATCCCACGCGGGTGAGATATCCGGTTAGATCTTCCGGTCCCCAGGCTTGACCTGCCGAGATGTGTTCCGGCGCGGAGAAGATCTGTGTAGTGTTCTGCAAGACGTTGCCGGAGAGACGCGCATCGATCATGCGCGCGTACTTCATGTAGTAGTAGGTAAAAACTCCGCCGGCGACAAGAAATAGGCCGAAGATAGTGCCCAGAAATGCGAGGCCGATCTTTGAAGTGAAGAATCCCTGTCGAATGCGAATAAGCAAATGTTAACTCCCGAGGGCTGAGCTCTTATTATCTCGCAAAGACCGCACTCTGGGAAAGACGGCGTTGCCGGATGCCCGGTTGCCAATCAAGCACCGGCCCCGAGCGACCTCAGCAACGGTACTTCAGATAAGGGCCTTGTTCTCGCTGGACGGAGAAAAATGAAGGTCCATGTGGTAGAAGAGCAGGTCTACTGGGACACTGTATTCCATGCTAATTTTCACAATGGAATTGTTTGCCACGATCTTGATAGATTCGCGTTTCGCCGGAATATCCAAATCCTGGACAACCTTGAAAATATTGTCCCGAATCTGATCTTCCGTGTAGCGATTCACTACCGCAAAACGCGCCTGCTCCTGCATTTTGTCGGAAAGCTCGTACTCCGATACATAGATTGGCACGACTTTAACCGCGGAATAGATCACAAAAACCGCAATCGCCAGGTAAATGATGGCCTTGAGCTTGCCCTCCCCTTGTTCGGAATGGCGGTGCGCTGATGCGCGGCCTTCTCGGATGGCCACAGGCTGCACTGGATTCATCTCCCGGTCCGTTCGCGCCGCAGTGTCACTACGGACGGGAACGGCGATGTGTGATTTGTGACTTCCTTAAAGCTAGCACCCGCCCGGACGCGTGTCGAGAATTTGGCGCGGAACATGTTCCTGGAGAGAAACGAGCCTAGTAGGCGCGTGCGAAGATGGCGCGCGCGTTGGCAGGCTGACCGCAGTAAACGCAATTACCGCTTCCGCCCTCCTGCTCTAGCGGAATGCAGCGCATGGTGGCGCGGGTTTCTTCCTTGATTTTGGCTTCGCAATCGGCGCTTCCGCACCAGAACGAGTAGCCAAAACCATTCTCTACCGCCTTTTTCAGCTCATCGTAGGTTTTTGCTTCGTGCGTGTTGCTCTTGCGGAAAGCCAAAGCCTTGTCGTGAACCGATTGCTGGATTTCCGCCAGCAACCGCTCAATGCTAGCAAGCAGGTCGGCAAGCGCGGCGCTGACCTTCCCTTCCCTGCCTGGGCGGTCGCGGCGTGCTAGGACCGCTGCTTGTTTTGCGACGTCCTTGGGACCGAGTTCCACGCGCAGAGGGACTCCGCGCATCTCCCAATCGTTGAATTTCCAGCCGGGACTATTGCCCTCACGTTCATCGAGAATGACCCGGATGTTCGCTTTGACCAATTCGGCCCGCAGTTTGCGCGCAGTGTCGAGGACGGACGCTTTTTCTTCGTCCGTCTTGAAGATCGGGACGATGACGACCTGATAGGGCGCAAGCTTCGGTGGCAAGATCAACCCCTGATCGTCCCCGTGGACCATGATAATAGCGCCGATCATTCGTGTGGAGAGCCCCCACGATGTGGTCCAACAATGTTGCAGCTGGCCGTTCTGGTCGAGGTATCTGACTTCGAACGCCTGAGCGAAATTCTGCCCGAGAAAGTGCGATGTGCCGGATTGCAGCGCTTTGCCGTCCCCCATCATCGCTTCAATCGAATAAGTGACGTCCGCTCCGGCAAATTTCTCGGCATCGGACTTTTTTCCGGGAATCACCGGAATCGCCGCATCGTTGACGGCGAAGTCCGTATAAATATCCAGCATCTGGCGCGTTTCCCCTTCGGCCTCTTCGCGAGTGGCGTGGGCGGTGTGACCTTCCTGCCAATAGAATTCGAGCGTTCTCAGAAAAAGTTTAGTGCGCAATTCCCATCGCACCACGCTGTTCCACTGGTTCATCAGCACCGGCAGGTCGCGATACGACTGGATCCACTTGGACCACATGTGGCCGATAATCGTTTCCGAAGTAGGCCGGATGACCAGAGGCTCGGCGAGCTCCTCGCCGCCGCCAATGGTGACAACCGCAAGCTCAGGCGAAAAACCCTCAACGTGATGCTTTTCCTTGTCGATGAAGCTGCGTGGGATCAGCATCGGGAACGCCACGTTCTGATGACCGGTGGCCTTGAACCGGCGGTCAAGCGCCTGCTGGACGTTTTCCCAAAGGGCCCATCCGTAGGGACGCACAATCATGCAGCCGCGCACCGGCGCGTAATCGGCGAGTTGCGCCTTGACGACCAGTTGGTTGTACCACTCGGAAAAATCTTCTGCGCGGGTGGGAAGTTTTTCTTCGGCCATGCGGCGGTTTGTCCGTTCCTCTCAAAAGCTATAACTCAAGCTGAGTAAACTCAAAAGCGTATCGGACGCGTGCAAGTGTGTCAACGCGTGCATTTAGGGCGTGCATTTAGGGTGTACCTGATTATCAAAAGGAGGTTTCTTCTGAGTCTTGCAGGCCTTCCCGCCCAGCATTACAATGCCACTCGTTCTGCAGGAACTCTTTCTCGTCCGTATCCGGCGGCGAACTCTCTGAGGAGAAACCACGCTATGAAACGCATCGCTCTGATTTCCCTGCTGATTCTCTGTTTCACGCAAGTTGCTTCAGCGCAGGAGTGGGCCAAGGCCACATTGGAAAAATCTCCAAGGCACCGCGAGTGGGCCACCGTCAAGCATGATGGCCGCTCGGTCGAAACCTTCGTCGTCTACCCCGAGTCGAAGAGCAAGACTCCCGTTGTGGTGATCATTCACGAAATTTTCGGAATGACGGATTGGGTGCAGGATCTGGCGGACCAAGTGGCCGCCGCGGGCTACATCGCCGTTGCGCCCGACCTCCTCTCCGGCATGGGCCCCAGCGGCGGCCGCAGCAGCGATTTTGCTGAGGGCAAATCGATGGAAGCAGTAAGCCACCTGAATCCAGACCAGGTGACGGCGGACTTGAATGCCGCGGCGGAGTATGCCCTGAAGATCCCCGCCTCGAACGGCAAGCTCTTCGTCGGCGGCTTTTGCTGGGGCGGCGGACAAACCTTTCGCTTCGCCACCAATCGCGCCGACCTGGCGGGTGCTTTTGTTTTCTATGGCCCGCCGCCGGACAGGGATGCGATGGTACGCATCAAAGCTCCCGTCTACGGCTTTTATGCGGGGAACGACGCGCGCATCGGCGCCATGATTCCCGATGCCGTCGCGCAGATGAAGGCCGCTGGCAAGGCCTACGACATCGTGACTTACGAAGGCGCAGGCCACGGCTTCATGCGCTCGGGTGAAGCCCCCGATGCGAAAGAGGCAGACAAGAAAGCGCGTACCGAGGCCTGGGCGCGCTGGAAAAGTTTGCTCGCGAAATAGGCGCACATGACGTCAGCATCGAATGATGCGTTGACGCGAGTCAGGGAAAACGTACAGGATCTGGCTTCTAGAAGTAGCCGTGCGCGCTCACCCTTGCTTCTGTTCGAGTTCCGCCCAACGCGCGTACAGCGCGTCCACCAATTTTTGCGCTTCATCCAACTCGCTTAGCGCATTCTGCAGGCGCATTCGGTCGCTGGTGATTGCCGTATCTTCTAGCGTGACGCGCTTGGCTTGAAGCAGTTGCTCCGCTTCGTGGATACGCTCTTCCATCGTTGAGAATTCGCGGGCTTCCCTATAGGAAAGCTTCTTTTTTGATCCTGTCCGCGCTGGTTCGTCTGCACCAGTTCGAGGACGGCGGTTTCCGTCCGCTGATTTGGAGGCGACCGCCGCCGATTGTGCCCGCTGCCACGTTTCCCATTGTGAGTAGTCCGCAAAACGCACCGCCGCTCCAAGACCATCTAGCCCCACTACCACGGTTGAAACGCGATCCAGCATGAAGCGGTCGTGCGTGACCAGCACCAGCGCCCCTGGGTATTCGAGCAAACTCTCTTCCAGGATTTCCAGTGTGGGAATATCGAGATCGTTGGTCGGTTCGTCCAACAGCAGAACGTCCGCCGGTTGCAACATGAGCTGAGCAATCAAGACGCGGGCGCGCTCGCCTCCGGAAAGCCGACCGACCCGCTGGTTTAGATTTTCATTCGAAAACAGAAACCGTTCCGCCCACGAAGCGACGTGAATAACTCGATCCAGATAAATCACCGCATCGCTGTCCGGCGCAAGCGCCCGGCGTAATGTGATGTCCGGATCAAGCTCACGGTTCTGATCGAAGTGCACGACTCGCAAACCGTCTGCCCGGCGCACCTTGCCGGCTTCCGGTTTGACATCTCCGCGCATCAGGCGGAGGAGCGTTGTCTTGCCGCCGCCGTTGGGACCGACCAGACCCACCCGCGTCCCCGACGTGACACTGAAATGAATGTTTTTGAACAGCGTGCGGCCGCCAACGCCATAGGAAACATCATCAAGAGTGATGAGTTGCTTCGTTTTGCGATTTGTCGCGTTGAAATCGATGTCGGCACTGGCGGTGCGGCTGCGCGCGTTCATCTCCGCGAGTTCGCCGATCATCTCGTGAGCTTTGTGGATTCGCGCCTTGGCCTTCGTGGTTCGCGCCTTCGGTCCGCGGCGCAGCCATTCCAGCTCCGTATGGACGCGATTCTCCAACGACTCCTGCCGCTTTTTCTGCGCATGCAGATATTCTTCCTTGGCTTCAAGGAACGTGCTGTAGTTTCCGCTGACGCGTAGTGCGCCATCCTCATACGCCCGGTTGAGCTCTACCATTTCATTGGCGACATTTTCCAGGAAGTAGCGATCGTGGCTGACCACCACGCACGCGAACGGCGCGTTCCGGAGAACGGATTCGAGCCATTGAATCCCTGCGAGATCGAGATGGTTCGTAGGCTCGTCCAACAGAAGTATGTCCGGCGCCTGCACCAAGGCCTCGCCGATGGCAAGACGCTTGCGCCATCCGCCCGAAAGCGTTGCGGCATGCGCATCGAGATCCACGAAACCAGCGCGGCCTAGCGTTTCGGCAAAACGCGAGGCGCGTTCTGCGTCAGGAACGGCCGCTCGATCGAGAGCAGTCTCGATCACCGAACGAATCGTTACGCCCGCAGCAAACTTAGAAATCTGTGCCACCGTACTGAGCCGCGTCCCCTTGCGAATCGCCACATCTCCGCTGTCTGGCTTGACGCGGCCGATCAGCATCTCCAGCAACGTCGATTTGCCCGAGCCATTCGGGCCGATGACTCCGATGCGATCCCCTTCGGAAACGGTGAACGAAATGTTCTGGAAGAGCGGCGCAGCGCCGTATCTCTTCGACAGTCCTTGAGCACTGATGATCGGAGCCAAATTCTTCGGTGTTCTCCTGCACTTAGTTTAACCTTGAGAGTCATGGCGGCGGAAACTCACGAGACTGCGGCATTCCGCCCAAGCGAGATTGATTCTTGATGCACAAATTTGACCTTCTCGTTCTTGGCGCCGGTGCCGCGGGACTTCTTTGCGCGATCGAGGCCGGCAAACACGGAAGGCGCGTCGCCGTGCTGGAGCGTGCCGATCGCATCGGCAAGAAAATCCTGATCTCCGGCGGCGGCCGCTGTAATTTCACCAATCTCCATTGCCAGCCGGAGAATTTCATTTCCGCGAACGAACACTTCGCGAAGTCCGCGCTGGCCCGCTACACGCCAGCGGATTTCATCGCGCTAGTCGAGAAGCATCGCATCCCCTACCATGAGAAAACACTCGGCCAGCTCTTCTGTGACCGCTCTGCCCAAGACATCATCGACTTGCTCGAATCGGAATGCAGGTCCGCGGGAGTGGAGATTTTTCTGCGGAGCCGCGTCCTCGAAGTGCAGCGCACTACAGAATTCATAGTCCGCACCGAATCCAGCGAATTTCGCGCACCGGCGCTAGTGGTCGCCACAGGAGGACTTTCGATTCCAAAAATGGGCGCGACGCCGTTCGGCTACGATCTGGCGCGGCAATTCGGTTTGAAAATCCTGGAGACCAGGCCCGCGCTTGTGCCCTTTGTCCTGGCCGGCAAAGATCGCAGCCGCTACTGCGACTTGGCAGGTGTTTCAGCGGAAGTGGTCGCGAAGGCCAATCATCACGCCTTCCGCGAAAAAATGCTGATCACCCATCGCGGTTTGAGCGGCCCGGCGATCCTGCAAATCTCTTCGTACTGGAAGAAGGGCCAGCCCGTCCAAATCGACCTCGCTCCGGATCGCAAAATCGCGACAACAATTCGCGATTCGAAAGTGCGCAATGTCACCGCCGCCCAAAAGGCATTTCAAGGAATTTTGCCGAAACGATTCGTCGAACGCTGGCTTGAAAACAATTCACCCGTAGCATGGAACAATGACGCGCTGACAAATTGGGAAAACCTCGTACACGATTGGGTGATCAAGCCAGCGGACACTGAGGGCTATGAAAAAGCCGAGGTGACGGCAGGAGGCGTCGATACCGCCGAATTGTCCAGCAGGACCATGGAGTGTCTTAAGGTCAAAGGATTATTCTTCATCGGCGAAGTCGTCGACGTCACCGGCCATCTCGGCGGATTCAACTTTCAGTGGGCGTGGGCTTCGGGCGCGGCTGCTGGCCGTGCCTTATGAGGGAACCGAGGCGCGGCGTGCGCCACCAGCGCGTGCTGCGGCTGCCGGGGCTTGCGCTGCTTTTGCTTCTTCATAGGCCACGAATTCTTCGTACGTTCCTTTGAAGTCCTCGATCTTGCCGCCATGAAAATGCCAGATGCGCGTCGCCACCTCGTCAATGACGTCGTGGTCGTGCGTCACCAACAACACCGTGCCGTCGTACCGCTGCAACGCGATGTTCAGCGCATTGATGGATTCCAGGTCCAAGTGGTTGGTCGGCTCATCGAGCACCAGAAAATTCGGCTTCTGCAGCATCAGCCGGCAAAAAATCAGCCGCGCAGACTCGCCGCCGGAAAGCGCTCGCGTCGGCTTCAGCGCATCTTCGCCGCTAAAAAGCATCTGCCCCATCAACCCGCGCAACTCCTGTTGCGAGGCAGCAGGATCGAATTGCCACAGCCAATCGATCGCCGTCATGCCTTTGGTGATGGATTCGCCGTGGTCCTGTGCAAAGTAGCCCACCGCCACTTCATGCCCCCATCTTACTTCGCCGCCATCGATGGGAAACTGCAGGTCCTTGTCCTCGATAAATCCCGGCGCGTTGCGAACCAGCGACTTCAGCATCGTGGTCTTGCCGGCGCCGTTGCGGCCCATCAGCGCGATTTTTTCACCGCGCACCACGCTCGCCGAGAATCGCGGTATCACCTTCAAGTCGTCGTAAGATTTCTCGACGCTCCGAATTTCCAGTGGGTGCTTCCCCGAATTCCGCTTCATATCAAATTTAATGTAAGGCCGCTGGATGTTGCTTCTGGCCAGCTCCGTCGTCTGCAGGCGTTCGACTTCCTTCTTCCGCGAAGTCGCCTGCGCGGAACGCGTGCCCGCGGAAAACCGCGCAATAAATTCCTGCAATTGCGCGATTTTTTTCTCGCGATTGGCGTTGTCCGCTTCGATGCGCCCGCGAATCTGCGTCTTGGCCACCACCATGTCGTCGTACCCGCCGACGTACATAATGATCGTCTCGTAGTCGATGTCCGCAGTGTACGTGCAGACGCTGTTCAAAAAGTGCCTGTCGTGCGAAATGACAATCAGCACGCCTTCGTATTCGCAAAGATACCGCTGCAGCCAGTGTACGGAATCCAAGTCCAGGTTGTTCGTCGGCTCGTCCAGCAGCAGCGCCGTGGGACTTCCAAACAGCGCCTGCGCCAGCAGCACGCGAACCTTCTGCCCGCCCTGCAATTCGCCCATCTTGCGCTCGTGCAGTTCTCCTTCAACGCCCAGGCCGTCCAGCAGCACCGCCGCATCGGCTTCCGCCGTGTACCCGCCCTCTTCCCCGACAATTCCCTCCAGCTCGCCCAGGCGCATCCCGTCCGCGTCTGTCAGCGCGTCGTGCGGCTTGGCGTATAGCGCATCGCGCTCCTCAAGGGCCTTCCACAACCCGGCATTCCCCATAATGACCGTGTCAATCACGCGATATTCGTCAAACGCGAACTGGTCCTGTCGCAGAACCCCCATTTTCTTCGGCCGCGTTACCGAGCCGCTGGTGGAGTCGAGCTCCCCAGTCAAAATCTTCATAAATGTGGACTTACCGGCGCCGTTCGGCCCGGTGATGGCATAGCGGCGCCCGGCCATGAAGGTGCAGGTCACGTTCTCGAACAGGACCCGCGGGCCGAACCGCATAGTGACGTTGTTGACGGCGAGCATAACCTTCCAATTATAGCGTGAAAAAGGCGTTCGCGCGCGCAGTCATCAGAAGCTCAGTTGTCTAGTTTTTCAGAGGATTTTGAGAACCGCGTCTTGCCCTTCAGCAACGCCAATGGAGCTCGATCTGAGCTTTCCAGCCCGACGCCTCACGGCAAACCAAACGCGAACAGCGCCGACCCCGCCGCAACCGCTACATACTGTTTGCCTTCGATCGCAAACGACATCGGCGAAGAAAATACCGACGCGCCGCACTGAAAGTGCCACAGCACTTTCCCTGAAGCCGCTTCGAGCACAATGAAGTTTCCTTCCGCGTCTCCCGTAAACACCAGCCCGCCCGCCGTCGATAGCACGCCTGCCCACGCCGGCGAGGCATGCTTCCATTCCCACTTGAGCTTGCCCGTGGCGGGATCGAGAGCCCGCAGGGCGCCCCAGAACGGCTGCGTCTCATCATTGGGAAAATAGGCCGATCCATAGTACGCGTGCCCTGCTTCATAAGGTTGCGGCGCCGTCGCAAAAATGTCGCACTGCTCCCGGGCCGTCACATAAAACAGCTTCGTCTGTGGATCGTAGGTCGGCGACATCCAATTCGTCGCCCCGAGCGCGCCAGGGCACACGCGGTTCCCTTCCGGCGTAGGCGCGCCGGCTTTGTCCGGCACAGGCCGGCCCGTCGCGTCCTTCGAAGTGCTCCAGGAGACTTTCGCGTAGCTCGTGGCGGAAATTAATTTTCCATTTGTGCGGTCCACAACGTAAAAGAATCCGTTGCGGTTCGCCTGCGCGATCCATTTGCGGTCCCCGTCATCGATCATCACCGGAACCTGCGTCGCATCGTAATCGTGTTCGTCGTGCTGGGTGAATTGGAAATGCCATTTCAGTTTGCCCGTGTCCGGATCGAGAGCCAGCAGAGAGTCGCTATACAGATTGTCGCCCGCGCGGCCCTCACCGCGGTTCGACGGCGAAGGATTTCCGGTCGTCCAAAACGTCGTGTTTGTCGCGGGGTCGTAAGTCCCCGTGATCCACGCAGGCGACCCGCCGATTCTCCATGAATCTCCTTCCCAGCTTTCGTGCCCAGGCTCTCCTGGACCGGGAATCGTGTAGAACCTCCATTTGCGCGCGCCCGTTGCCGCGTCATAGGCATCGATAAACCCGCGGATGCCGTATTCGCCGCCAGATATGCCCACTAGCACGAGACTCTTGATCACCAGCGGAGCCAGCGTGAAGCTGTAGCCTTTGGCATGCTCCGCCGCAGTTGCGTCCCAAACAACGTTGCCGGTCTTACTGTCCAGCGCAATGACGTGTGCGTCCAGCGTCGCCACAAAAACCTTGTCGCCGAGTATCGCAAGCCCGCGGTTGACTCGCCCACAGCACGGGCGAATGTCTGCCGGCAGTCTCTGCTGGTACTGCCAGATAGGCCGTCCGGAACGCGCATCCAGTGCGTAGACGCGGTCGTCCTGCCCTGTACCATACAGAACTCCGTCCACCACCAGCGGCGTCGCTTCGAATTTGCCGCCTGCCATCGTTTGATAAGCCCACTTGGGCACGAGCGTCGCCGCGTTCGCAACTTTGATCTGATCCAGCGCGCTGAAGCGATGCCCCGCATAATCTCCGGAATACATCAGCCAGTTCTGCGGCTCCTTGGAAGAATTAAGCAGCCGCTCGGCAGTCACTTGCCCTGAAGCTGGCGGCGCTGAAAGACTCAGCGTTGCGGCTGCAAATGCTAGAACGCACAGCACTTTCGCGGTGCCGACAACTGTCATTCCGAGCGCAGCGAGGAATCCGCTTTTGCATTTAGCAATCATCCACGCGATTCTCATTGCCCGCCTCCCTTCTCGTTCGCCGCCAACAAAAACGCGATGAGGTCTTTGAGATCCTTCTCCGGAAGCGCTTTCGCGTCATAAGCCGGCATCAACGACTCGCGCGTCTTCACGTACGATCGCAGCTTGCTCTTCTCGAACGCGTGCAACTGTTCCCGCGTGTCCAGCATTTGCACGGTAAAGCTGTCTTCGTTGAGCACTACGCCCTGCAGCTTCGTCCCATCGGAAGTCACCACCGCCACAGTTTCGTATTCCTGCGAAAAATCCTTTAGCGGCTCGGAGATTCCTTCCGCCAGCCGTTTGCTCGGACTGCGCAACGACTCGGTGAGGTATTCAACGGACCGGGACGCCCCTGTGGAACTGAGGTCCGGCCCCAGGCGTCCGCCTTTGCCATTCACCATGTGGCAGATCCCGCAACCCGACGCGCCATAGAAAAGTTCCTTTCCATGAGCAGCGTCTCCTGTTTCGGCCGCGGAGGCTTTCTTTTCCACGCTGCGGATATACGTAATCACCTGCCAGATTTCTTCGTCCGACATGCCTACCCCGATGCCTCCGTTCGTTGCCGCTGGCATAGCCGTTCCCGGGATCCCGTCGCGGATGTTGTGAAAAAGTTCGGCGTCCGTATTGCCGTGATGTTTCTGCGCCCGCGTGAGGTCCGGGCCGCGTCCTCCGCCCCGCGCGCCCAGCCCGTGGCAGAACGCGCAGTTGGAGCGAAATTGGTATTCGCCGAGCTTCGCTACCTTCGCATCTCCCGCGTACGGATTTTTTTCTTGCGCTTGCAGCCTCAATCCTACGGCACAGAAAAGCGCCAGGACAATAATTCCGGCAGCTATCGCCCGCGTCTTCTGCCGGTCACACCGGAGTTTCAAGAGCGAATCGCGTCTGGATTCAAACATGTTTTCCGTGACGCTCCTTGCGTTTCAAATTTCGCATCTCACGGCAGTTTCATATCGTGAACCGCCGGAACCATGGATTCCCGCAACTATACCACCCGCCGCTACCAACTAACCCCGATGCCGGTGCATCGGCGGGCCTCATCATATACAATCCCCGCGGAGAAACGGATGACCGAGCTCCCGAAAAAACCGCGCATCGCCATTGGCTCCGACCACGCCGGATTCCTCGTAAAGGAAATCATTCGAAAATACCTTGAAGCCGCAGGATATGCCGTCAACGATCAGGGAACATCGTCCGAGGAATCCGTGGACTATCCAGATTACGGCAGAGCCGTTGGCGAACGTGTTGCTTCAAAACAAGCCGACTTCGGCATCGCGGTCTGCGGCTCAGGCATCGGCATTTCCATCGCCGCCAACAAGGTGCCCGGCATTCGCGCCGCCCTTGCCCATGACGTCACAACCGCGCGGCTCGCCCGCGAACACAACGACGCCAACGTCCTGGCCCTCGGCGGCCGCATCGTCACCGCCGAAGTCGCCGTCGAAATGGTGCAAACTTTCTTCACCACCGCCTACCTCGGTGGCCGCCATCAGCGCCGCCTAGACAAGATCACCCAAATCGAACGCGATTCGCATTTGTAGGAGCCTACGTAATGGTCGCGCTTCAGCGCGACCAAAGATCATCGGCAGGAGGACGCTTAGAACAAACAGCAGAATTCCCATTCCGGAACTCGTTTGGTCACACATCACCTCATTGGCTTTCCTTGGCCCCATCCGATAAAATCGCCTCGCTGCCCATACCTTGCCGGCAAATGGGCCGGGCAATCGAGGAATCACAATGAGTAAGACTACAGACGCCAACGACCGCATGAATCGCCCTCTCGATTCCGTCGATCCACAAATCGCCGACCTCCTCCGCGACGAAGCCAGTCGCCAGGCCACCGGGCTTGAGCTCATCCCCTCGGAGAATCTCGTGTCCGAAGCAGTCCTCGAAGCCATGGGCTCCATCTTCACCAACAAATACGCCGAGGGCTATCCGGGCAAGCGCTACTACGGCGGTTGCGAATACGCCGACAAGGTTGAGCAACTGGCCATCGATCGCGCCAAGGAACTCTTCGGCGCCGAACACGCCAACGTGCAGGCGCATTCCGGCACATCCGCCAACGTAGCCGTTTACATGTCCACTCTCCAAAAAGACGACGTAGTCCTGGGAATGAATCTTTCCCACGGCGGCCACCTGACGCACGGGCATCCGCTGAATTTTTCCGGTCGCATGTACAAGTTCGTAGCTTATGGGGTGAAAAAGGAAGACGAACGCATCGACTACGACGAGATCGAGAAGCTCGCCGCCGAGCACAAGCCAAAAATGATCGTCGCTGGCGCGAGTGCCTATTCGCGTGTCATCGATTTCGAGCGCATCGGCAAAGCCGCAAGATCTGTTGGCGCGCTCTTTTTTGTGGACATGGCGCACATCGCGGGACTCGTTGCCGCGGGCGTCCATCCCAGCCCCGTTCCACATGCGGATATTGTCTCAACCACCACGCATAAAACGCTGCGCGGGCCGCGCGGCGGCATGGTCCTATGCAAGACGGCTTTTGCCAAAGAGCTGGACAAACTGACGTTCCCCGGCACGCAGGGCGGCCCGCTGGTGCACACCATCGCCGCCAAAGCAGTGTGCCTCAAAGAGGCCATGGAGCCGTCCTTCAAGGAATACCAGAAGCAAGTCGTGGCCAACACCAAGGCCATGGCTGCAGCGGTTGCCAAGCGCGGCTTCCGCATCGTCACCGGGGGCACGGATAATCACCTGTTCCTGATCGAAGTCCACTCCCGCGGCATCACCGGAACGGATGCCGAAAAAGCTCTCGACCGCGCTGGCATCACCGTAAACAAAAATTCCATCCCCTTCGATCCTCTACCCCCGATGAAAGGCGGCGGAATCCGTCTGGGCAGCCCTTCCGTCACTACCCGCGGCATGCGCCAGCCGGAGATGGAGCAAATCGGCAATTGGATCGCCGAGATTCTTTCCAACATTGGCGACGCCGAAGTCGAACAGCGTGTCCGCAAACAAGTCGCCGAACTTGCCGCGAAATTCCCCATTTATGAATCTCGTCTCCGCGGCGGCCCGGCGCGCATCGAGCACGCCCACGTTTAGCCCGGCGAGAACTCCGGCACATTCAGCATGAACATCTTCAAAGCCACGGCCGATTTCGAGCGATGGCTCGCGAACCGGCTCCCCATCATTCGCCAGGACGTCGCCTTGAAGCATACCCACATGGCTGAAGCCCCCCTCCCTTTCTTTCGCGCCACCTTCTATCGCTGGATTCAACTTTGGCCGGAGGTCTGCCCCGACCTCGCGAAGGCGCCCGCCGTTCTCGCGATCGGTGACCTGCACATCGAAAACTTCGGGACTTGGCGCGATGAGGAAGGCCGTCTGATTTGGGGCGTGAATGACCTCGATGAAGCCTGGCCCGCCTCCTATGCCTTGGATCTCGTAAGGCTCACTACCAGCGCCTATCTGGCAATTTCGGTAGAGCATCTGGGCCTGACGCGCCGCGAAGCCGCTGAGGCCATCGAAGAAGGCTACCGCGATGCCTTGGCCGCAGGCGGCAAAGCCTTTGTCCTGGCGGAACATCATCAGTGGCTGCGGTTGCTGGCCCTGGGCAAGCTGCGAGACCCGTTGCGCTTCTGGGAGAAAATGCAGCAATGCCGGCCCCTGACCGCGAAGGCGCCGCAGGAAGCCATAAGATTGATCGAAGCTTCCTTCCCGCAGCCACGAAGTCCCTACCAATTGAGGCGCCGCATCGCCGGGCTAGGCAGTCTGGGCCATCCCCGCATTTTGGCTTTGTCCTCGTGGCAGGGCGCGTTTATCGCCCGCGAAGCTAAGGGCATCCGCACCTCTGCCTGGGCCTGGTGCCGTGGAATTTCATCACAAGAAGTTTACGGCGCGAAATTGGTTGAGCGCTCGATCCGTGTCAAGGATCCCTTCGTGCGTTTTCATGGTCAATGGCTGGTTCGGCGGCTGGCGCCGGATTGTTCGCGCATCGAACTCGCTTCTTTGCCCAAAGGAAGGGATGAAGCGCGGCTTCTTTACGAGATGGGATGGGAAGCCGCGAACATACATTTCGGAAGCCCCAACGCGATTGCCAAAGTGAAAAAGGACCTGGCCTCGCGCAAGGGCCGCTGGCTGCACAAAGCCGCAAAATCGATGCAAAAAGCCACTCTCAAGGATTGGCAACACTGGCGCGACGATTGGAAGCGCTCCGCGCCGCGTTAGCCGCTCGCGGGGCACCTGTACTCGTTCTTGGCCCTCCAACTCCAGTGCCGCTGAACCAAGACTGTCCTCCGGGTCAGTAGATTCTGAACAAAACTGCGAGTAGCTTCAACAAGCACTGGGATGGAAAGCTTACTCGCGACCGTGTTACTCGCTGTTCTGCTCACCGCCTGGCTGAGCCGGACAATTCTTCTAGATGCTCCAAAAATGAAGTTGGCGCGATCCTCGAACGCGCCGCGCGAGTTCTTCCCAACCTCCCGGAATTCCAATTCTCCTGCAACCCCGAAGTGGCCGGGGTGGACGAGGTGAACCGATGATGGATACGGAAGCCTTCCGCGAATTTAAGACTGGACTGACTCTGTTGCGGGACAATTATGCGATGAAAGCGTTGCCGCACATGCGTCGTGCGGTAGACCTGGACAAAAACAATCCCTACTACATGTCGTACCTTGGCGTGGTGCTGGCGCGCTCAGAACGCAAGTGGGGCGAAGCGGAACGGCTGTGCGACTCCGCCGTTCGAATGAAGCGGAATCAAGCGCAACTGTACTTGAATCTCGCCGAAGTCTACGCCGCCGCTGGACGCCGCGACGACGCCGTTGACGCTCTGCAGACGGGGCTGAAATATGCGCGCCGCGATATCCGGCTGACCATTGCCATGAACAAACTTACGCCTCGCCGGTCTCCTGTGCTCAGCTTCCTTGGCCGCAGGAACCCGCTCAACCGGCAGCTAGGAATCCTAAGACACCGGGCGATGCGCCTATTCGGGCAGGCGGCGTCTTAAACAGTTCTCTCCACCCCCAAACACAAGAACGGGCGCCCCAATCTTCTGGGGCGCCCGTTCTTGCTTTTACCTGATGGTTTGAATGGCCTGGGAGTTTGCGTTAACTAGCGCGAATGGCCGGGGCCAAAGTGGTACGTGTGCTGGATTCCCATTTCCATGAGGATCTTGATCCCGATGCCGAACATGCCGGTCGGGAGAGCGTCCCTTCGAACGACTTCGGCGAGGTACTCGCGCGCCATGGAAGCGGGATCTTTCGAATAGGGCATGGTTACGAAGAGCCGCATGCCGACTTCATAACCGGATTCACTGGACTGGAAAAAGACACCGGAGCGGGAAACGCTGACGGAGCCGCGCATATCTTCAAAGTGGTCCTTGTTCGGGTCGGAAGGGCGGATGCGCATGAGCTGCGTAATCTTACAGCGGCGGCTGCCGCGGCGCTCCGTGTTGGAAATCGGCTTTGTGGAACTTCCTGTTGGGAGTTTTTTCGTCATCAACTCGTGCTGGGTCGCCATGGTAAACGATCTTTCCGGAAACTGCTGAAACATTACCCGAAAAGAGTGTAATCCGACGGCCACAGCCAAACCTATAGTGGGAACGTACCTGGAAGGAAGTAGGACGCTCCCAGAAAATCGTAGTACGGAAGTACTGCAAAAGGAAAGGGAAGGACCTGTGGAAAAGCTAGAGGGCGATAACGGAACCTTCAGGCGTGCAGATTCCAATAGAAAACGAACGGCACATAGAAGGCCAGGGCAGCTGCACTAGCGACGGACAGAATTGTTCTGTTGCGCCAGGCAAGGTAAATGGCAGCGAGAGCCAACAATGGCGTCGCGGTCCCAATCCATAGAATTCCTTTGAGCGGCAAAGGCAGGCCGAAAATCAAGTTCTCAGGCCCTCTAATCAAGACACCCCCGAGCCAGCCGAGTGAATGTAGAAGCGCCAACGCGCTAAGCCAGCGCAGGGCCCCAGGAGTTCGGCAGGACGCTACCCCAAAAAAGGTTGCAAAGATGAAATAGAACGCGATATTGGCGTAGCCAGACTGATGCCAGGCGACCTTCTCTTCTGTGTCGCCAAGAAACAAGATGCGTCCATCGCTGTTTTCTTTGAACGAAACCGTTTCTGATCCATCTTCCTTTTCGAACTGAAGCGGACCAATCCGAATCCAACGAGCGCCGCGAAAGCGGAGCGCTCCATCACTGTCAGCCGTGACACGGGTTAAGTCGAGGATGATAAAAGTTTTGGAAAGCTCGTGATGGGGATATCGCACGGTCCGATAAAGGCCTGTGAACCGAGAAGTGCTTTCACGATCTCCGGGCTTTGGCTGAAGCAGGTGCGCATCGCGTGGAATCTGCGCGCTAGTTGTCGCAAACTGTGCGTCCAAAAAGCGCGTATAGAGTCCCCACGCCAACCCACCGCCGTTCCCGCTCACGAGAACCGCCACGCCGAGATCATGTTCAGGGACAGCGGTAATAACGGAATGGAAGCTGCCCAGGTCACCGCTGGTGCCGATCAGTTGCTGACCGTGGTCTTTGCCAGTCCAGTATCCGAGTCGATGGACCAATCCTGAATTCGCAGTTTGCGGGGTCGTCATCACGTTGAAAGACTGGTTAGAAATCACACCTGCGTCCTCGTTTAGTGTCGCAATTAGGAATGCGGCTGCGTCGGCTCCCGTCGTTGCCAGACCTCCAGCAGGTACCGCATGCTGGTACCACCATTTTCCGGGAGCAACGAGTGAGACCAAGTCATGCGGAAGTGGTTGTGCAAATGTACTTCGATTCATCTTCAGGGGTCGAAGCACATTCGCAGACATGTAGTCCTCGAAGCGTTCCCCAGTCACATCCTCCAAAACTGCGCCGATCAAGCCATAGCCGTAGTTCGAATAGAATTCGACATCGCTTGGAGCGTAGACGCGCGCGGGCAGGACTTGTTGCATGAGCAACCGCATGGGAGGTTGCTCACCATCTCGAAAACCATCGCCAATGAAGCGGTCGTCCAGGCCTGATCGGTGCTCAAGCAATTGCCGGAGGGTAATAGGCTGCTGAAAGGTCGCGGGTATCTTGAAAGTTTTGAGGTAACGATTCACATCGGCATCGAGGTCGACTCTTCCCTCCTCGACGAGGCGCATGACCGCGATGGCAGTGAGCGCCTTTGAAACAGAAGCTGCTCTCCAAATCGACCGGTCGAAATAGACGGGACCATAAGTCTTTGAGAAGGTCACCCCCTCTCTATTCGTGAAGACCACTGCCGCAGCATTCGCTCTCTTGCTGGCGACCAATGGAGCGAAGTAGTCATCTGCAAGTTTGCCGAAATCGACGGATGGAGTGGGTTTACTTTGCCCTGTTGTCCGGCCTACGTTGACAACGATTGATAACACGAAGATAGCGAGGTAAGGGACAATACTTCGCACAATCCCCTGGCGAGCCATGTTCGCTTAGACACCTCGAGGTGCCACGTTGTTCCCGCTTACCGGCCGCAAACAACAAGAACGGGCCTGTTCCAAATTGAGGCAGAGGGTGAAGATTGGTACCAATTCGAGACTGCGAGAGGCGGAATGAAAGCGCGCCTGAGGATTTAAATGGTTCTCTTGCGGGGAATTGGAGCGAAGGGAGGGAATGGTTACAAAGAAAGGCACGGCTGTAAAATTGCATCATTGAGGTGAACGCGTGGGGCTCCGCCAAATCGCTGATCATGACGGCTGGCATAGGCATGAGAGCGCGTACTCATGGAGGATGTCCCACGATGAATGCAGGAACGCAACAGATTTTGCAGGAAGCAGAGCCAGCTCCAGAGAGAAACGTTTCGAATGACGATCTCCGGACCAATAAAGCGGCGAGAGAAATTGCCGCGCGGGTGAACGGCAGCGCGGTTGTGGACCGGAAGCCGCGCGTCTTTGTGGCCGCGGACAAGCGCCTGCTGCGAGAGGCGATTTCCCGAATGCTGGTCAAGAGCGGTGAGATCGAAATCGCGGGACCGGACTTTGTAGAACCATTTCGGGCGGAAGACTCCTGAGGGTCCTGTCCTCGCGCGGAAATACAAATGACGATCTGGCCGCGGTTCGCATGGCGCGGACGACGGCTCTCAGAGTGCAAATCCTCCTGATTGGCTACGGGAGAAGAGTCCGAGTTTCTGCAGTGCCTGCGGGCGGGAGTGAGCGGGAATTTGCCGCGAGACGCTTCGGCAAAAGACGTGTTGGAAGGAGTGCGAGCACTGCAAGCTGGCGAAGCAGTCTGCCCGGGCGCACTCTACGCAATCTTGTTCCGGTATTTGGAGAGACAAGCAACTTCCTTTCCTTCCGCGACCGTACGCCGGAGGATGGGATGACGCGGCGAGAACAGCAATTGATGCCACTGATTGCCGAAGGGCTCACGAACAAGGAAATTGCGAACCACTTCTGCCTCTCGGAACAGACAGTGAAAAACCATCTCTACCGGATGCGGCACAAAATCGGCGCGACGGATCGCCTGGGCATCGTGCAGGTTTGCCATACGCAAGGATTCATGCCGGAGTTTTCAGTTCGCAGTTTCTAGTTTTCCGCCCTGAAATTGCTGTTCGGCACACCTGACATTTTCATCCTTCGCGGCCGTTCTGAAAGAAGAAGAGCTACTCGTATCGCAAGGCGACAATTGGATCGACCTTCATGGCCCGCCGCGCCGGGACGTAACAGGCAAGAAGTGACGTTGCGGCAAGCATCGTTGTGACGACCCCAAAAGTCGCCGGGTCCGCTGGACGGACGCCAAAGAGTAAGTCCGCCATTAGCCGGGTCAAGGCCAACGCGGCCGCAGCTCCCACCGAAATTCCGAGAAGTGCCAGCCGCACGCCGTTGCCGACGACAAGCCGCAACACCTTGCCCCGCTCGGCACCCAGCGCCACACGCAAGCCAATTTCTCGCGTCCGCTGAGCAACGGAGTAGGAAAGCACGCTGTAGATCCCCAATGCCGAAAGAACAAGGGCAAGGACAGCGAACGACAACAAGAGTGCCATCACCATGCGCTGCTGTGCCATCGGCTCGCGTGCAATCAATTCCATCGTCGCGATGTCTGTTATCGGCACGTCCTTGTCAAGACGATGGATCTCTTGCACCACGGCGTGAGCCACGCTCTCCGGTTTCACCCCAGCAGACGTGCGCACGACCAGATGTTTCGGGCCCCCGAGGAGCCAGGGGTACTGTTGGTAAGGAACATAAATCTCGGGGTTAAAACCTTCATCGGGTCCCTGGCTGAGCACATTCCCGGCAACTCCCACAACGGAAAGCCACGGGCCTTGGCCTCCCACTCTCAACTGTTTCCCTAGCGGATCTTGACCAAGCCAATGGAGCCGAGCTAGTTCCTCATTGACAATAACGACTCTGTCGCCATTCTGCGTATCGTGCTCGTTGAAGCTGCGCCCTCTACGCAACGGAATTTGCATGGTGCGGAAATAGCCAGGGCCAACGATGACGTAATTGGCCGATGGCACCTGTCCTGCCGGAGGATTGGGGTCATCCGCGGTGTTGAAGAATTGTCCCGCCCAACCGATGATGGGCAAGCGGAGAGAAACGCTCGCCGCTTCGACGCCCGGCAATGATTCAACCGCCGCGAGTGCTCGTTCCCAGAACTGCGCCCACGCTTGCGGCTCCTTGTAGCGCTGACCGGAGAGCGGCGCACGCATCGTCAACACATTGGCAGGTTTGAAGCCGAGGTTCACGCGGCTAAGCTGCGCGAGAGTTCGCACCATGAGCCCCGCCCCGATTAAGAGCACCATGGCCAGTGCAATCTCAGAAACAACTAGGGCGCTGCGAAAACGGCGGTTGCGCGGGCTCTGCAGGGAACTGCGGCCCGTCTCCTTGAGAGTCTCGGTCACGTACGGTCGCGAGCTCTGAAGCGCGGGCGCCAGACCGAAGAGGAAAGTGGTCATCGCCACGATCACAAAACTAAAAGCAAAGACTCGCGAATCCGCCGCGCCGCTGGCCAAGCCAGGTGCGGTTTTCATCAAGAAGGGCGGAGCCAACGCCGCCAATGTTTTAGCCCCCCAAGAGGCCAGCAGGACTCCTAAAACTCCGCCGGCCATGGATACCAAGAAACTCTCGGTCAAGAGCTGGCGGACAATGCGGCCCTGGCTGGCTCCCAGGGCGTTCCTCACCGCAAACTCGCTGGCTCGGCTCGCGCAGCGCGCAAGGAGAAGGTTGGCGATGTTGGCGCAGGCAATCAACAGGACAAACGTTGTGGCTGCCATCAGAACCAGAAGCGCCGGGCGAGTATCTCCGGAACTCATCGTGCGGAGGCTCATTAACTGGGCCCGCCATCCTTTCAGATCGGGATGAATCGGCTCGATACGAACGGAAACCGTGTCCATCTGCGCTTCAGCTTGTTGCAAACTGATGCCAGGCTTCAGCCGGCCAATGCCGAAGTAATCGTTCCAAGCGACCGTAGGCGAAAGGGCAATTCCGGAGAGCCACAGTTGAGCGAAGGACTCGGACAGAGCGTGGTAGGGTGGAGCATACCCGTGAGAAAAGCCGGAGGGCATTACTCCGACGATCGTGTAGCTTGCTCCGTCGATATCAATGAAACGTCCGATGACGTTTTCATCCGCGGCGAACCGCCGCAGCCACAACGCGTAGCTCAGGAGTGCGACGCGCGGCCCTTCCGGCTTGTCCTCATCGGCAGAAAACGTCCGGCCGCGAATCGGGGCTACACCCAGAATCGGAAACAGGTTGCTGGAAATAACCTCGCAGGGGTCCTCCTCGGCTTCTCCCCCTCCGGTCAGCACACAGTGCCTCTGTGTGTAGGCGGCTATGCCTTCAAAGGCTCCGCTCTGATTGCGCCACGCAAGTATCTCCGCCGGTGAAATGGGGTTTCGATCCCACCCGCGCGAAGAGTTTTTCTTTTCGATGAAGACGAGCCGGTCTGAATTCTTAAATGGCAGCGGCTTGAGCAAAACAGCGTACACCGCAGAAAAAATCACCGTGTTGGCGCCGATGGCGAGGGCGAGTGTTAGCACGGTGACGGCGGCAAAGCCCGGACTCTTGGCCAGCATCCGCAGGCCGAAGCGCATGTCCTGCCAGAGGTGATCCCACCAAAGCCAGCGGCCGGATTCGTAAAAACGCTCCTCGGCGTGCATCACGTTGCCGAAGGCGCGGTGCGCGGCGGCTCGCGCCTCCTCGTCACTCAAGCCTTGTTCCTGCAACCGCTCGACCTCATTCTGCAGATGGGCCTCGATTTCGGCATGGAAATCGCTCGCCGGCCGTTTGCGTCCCAACATGGCTCAGCCCTCCTTCGCCTCCGTTCCCAGAATCCGTCCGATGGCGGTAGAGAGCCGCCTCCAGCGCGTGCTCTCTTTAACAAGCTGTTTTCGCCCAGCTTGGGTCAAGGTATAGAACCGGGCTTTCCGGTTGTTCGCGGAAGTGCCCCAGCGAGCGGCGATCCACCCTTGCGCCTCCAGCCGCTGGAGGGCGGGATAGAGAGCGCCATGTTCGACCAGCAGCGTATCTTCCGACGTTTGCTGAATTGCCCGCGCAATGCCCTGCCCGTGCTGCGGGCCGAATACCAGGGTGCGCAAGATGAGCAGGTCCAGCGTGCCCTGCAACAGCGCCAGACGTTCTTTTTCTTCTCGGGTTGACATGCGACCCAAGCCTACGCGGCTTTCAGGTAAGTTGTCAACCCAAAAGCGTCCAACAGGCTTAGGGAACGACTGTGGATTTTTCTGAATCATCACACGCTTCCCGGAACGCGATGCGCGGGATTGCATCGTATACTTCTGGTCTCACGACAGGAGCGGAGAACATGGCCAAATATGCGATTCAAAGCAAGCGTGGTGCGCCCCCGCAGGGAGCGTACTCTCAGGGATGGCGGGCGGGAGATTTCATCTTCGTGACCGGAACGGGACCGATCGATCCGTCCACGGGAAACCTAGTGGGCGATACCATCGAGCAGCAGACCGCGCAGACCATCGACAACCTCTCCGCTATTCTCGAGGCTGACGGCGCTTCGCTTCGCGAAGTGGTGAAAGTGACCGTCCACCTCAGCGACACGGGTCTTTTCGCCCGCTACAACTCGGTATATGCGGAGAGCTTTTCGCAGCCCTACCCCGTGCGCACCACGGTTGGCAGCGATCTGGGCCACACGCCAGGAATGTTGATCGAAATCGATTGCATCGCCTACAAAGCGGGAGAAGCGAGCAAGAGGAAACCGCGGGCTGCAAAGAAAAAGGTAGCGCGTCAAAGAAAGTAAAGGCACTACGCAACGGAATGCGGGGATTAATTCCGAGCGACTTCGGCCGGGAACGAAAGTGTTGCACGGGCCCTTCAGCGTTTTTTAGCCCTTTGCGTAAAGCGGCTGGTCTTTGGGTTGGAGGAGCGGTGCCTCGCGTCCACGCGCCGAAACTTTTTCGACTGCCTGGACTTCGCCTTCGCGCACCAGCAGCGCGCAATCGAAATTGTTGACCGTAGGGCAAACGTGCCGGGGCAAGAGATAAAGCGCTTCCCCCACCTGCGGCCCCGTGGCGTCTCCCTGCAACGCCAGGGGCAGATGCTCTTCGCTAGGCGCGAGCGGCGTCAGTTCCGAATGCCCAACGACGAGGCACGAAGGAACACCGGCGTCGGCTGACACGGCTTTGTGTCCGGCATCGCAGGTGACAATTCCCGCGCGAGGCCGGCTAACCACGCGCGTCAACACCAGTACCGCCGGCCGATAGCCGTACTCGCTTGGAAGCTGGGACAGACTGGTTGCATCACAATAAACCACGGTTCCGGGAGAGACGCGATGGAGGAAGCCTCCTCCGCGAAAGCCTTCGAATGCAAGCGAACACGGCAGCGTTGGAGTTCCCGCAGTGATTACCTCCGCCACACTCGTGCCACTGCGCTCGATTGCGTTTACAACTTTCAGCAAGCGTTCGTAGCCGGCATGCGCCACTGCGATCCTTTCGTGCATTTCCAATCCGCCCAGGTGCCCGTCGTAGTAGTGCAGGCCGCGGAACTCCAGTCCCAGACCAGCAATCGCGCGCGCCAGTTGGACAGCGATGTCGCTGTGAGTCTGCTCGATGCCGGTGCGATCCATGCCGGGATTTATGTCGAGGAAAACGCCCACGCGGCTGCCACGCCATTGCCGCACCTGTTCTTCGTTTTCGGCGAGGGTAGAAATGCGCACGCCCGGGAATTGATCGGCGATTTCGCGCACGCGGCGCACATTTGCGCCCATCGCCGGATAGGCGAAGAGCACATCTCCTGCGCCATTTCGGCAAGCCACGAGCAGTTCCAGCGTGGTGGCACATTTGAAATTGCGGATGCCGCGCTCCGCCAAAATGCGCAGCGTATAGCCCAGCTTGGCGGTCTTGATGTGCACGCGCAGGCGATTTGCGTCGCCGCCCAACAGATCCAGGGTGCGCTCGACGTTGGAGACAAGAATCTCCGGATACAGCACTAGCGCCGGCGTAAGCAGTTCTTCGATGGAAGAAACACGATAGCGCGGATTCCAGGGGAATTCACTCAGCATGGTTTTTTGCGCGGCCATTTGAGGTTCGATGATAGCCCGTAAAAGAGACTCAGGGCCATGAGAACATTGAGTTCACTTTTGCCTCCGTCCTGCCACGAGGCATCGTTGGTTGACCACCCTAGTCCCTGATAGTAGGCTCTGTCAGCCTTCGTGAGCGCCACGAGTCCCAATCCAACTAATCCTTCCGAACGATCGGACCTAGTTCGAGCCTTGGGCCTGTGGTCGGCAACGGCAATCGTGATTAGCGACACGATCGGCACGGGCATTTTTCTGGTCACTAGTGACATGGCCCGCGCCGTCGGGTCGGCTAAGCTGGTTTTTGCGGCGTGGATTATCGGCGGGCTCATAGTGCTCTGCGGCGCTTTCTGTTATGCCGAACTGGGCGCGGCATTCCCGGGAGCCGGTGGCCCGTACGTGTACCTTAACCGCGGTCTCGGCCCGCTTTGGGGATTTCTCTTTGGGTGGATGAGCTCGTTTCTCGATCGCCCCGTGGCGATGGCCACACTGGCCGCCGGATTTCTGCGATTCCTTGGATTCCTGTTCCCGGTTGTGACCACTCCCCTGTTTACTGGCCATATCGGGCGATACAGCTTCACGTTCACCGCGGCTCAGCCACTTGCGGCATTCGTCGTGGTCGCTGTCACCGCCGTCAATCTCCTGAGCGTGCGCTTGGGGGGAGCTATCCAGGTGCTGCTGACGTTCCTGAAGATTGGCACGATAGTGGTGATTGTGGTTGCAGGCGTGCTTTGGGGAAAGCTGCATGCGATCGAAGCCGCGCCTCAAGTCAGCCACCTGGGCCTGGGAACGATCAGCGGCTTGCTGGCTGCTTTGGTTCCGGCCATGTGGGCTTACAACGGGTTCAACGATCTGGGCGACTTGGGTGAAGAAATTGTTCACCCTCAGAAGAACATTCCACGAGCGATTATTCTGGGCCTTCTCACAGTGGCCGGACTGTACCTGCTGGCGAACGTCGTGTATTTCCGTACTCTGCCCTTCTCCGAGTTGGCTCAATCGCAGCACGTCGCGTCGGATGTGGTGCAGTCGTTCGCGGGCTCTCGTGGGGCAGCTTGGCTGACGTTAGCCATGGCCATCTCCGCTCTCGGGGCGCTCCACGTCGTGGTTCTAACCGGGGCGCGCATTCCGTACGCCATGGCTCGTGATGGCGTCTTCTTCCAATTCGCCAAACGCATCCATCCTTCCTTTCGCACGCCTAGCGGCGCTCTAGTCTTCCTTGGTTCTGTCGCCGCATTGCTGGCCCTTAGCGGAACATACGAGGAGCTCTATTCGCTGTTCGTCTTTGCGGCATGGATCTTCTTCGCCTTGACGGCGCTGGCCCTGTTTCGCTTGCGCAGAGTGGAGCCGGGGATGTCGCGGCCGTATCGCGCCTGGGGCCATCCCTGGACGACGCTGATCTTCCTGGGCGCAGCCATAGCCCTCACTCTCAATTTATGGATGGTCCGGCCCGTGCGTTCCTCGATGGGCCTGGCGGTGATTCTGGCAGGCGTTCCGCTATTCTACCGCTGGCGCAGGCGCCCTCGCACTTCCACCGGAGCCGCCGAGCATAGTTGACCTGTTGCGACCCTTTTTCTCTGCGGATGCTGAGGATGACTGGCGGCTCGGTTTGTGCGATTCTTTGTGCTTATTCGAGGTTGAGGGCGGAGAACGATGCTGAAAAAATTCAAGGATTTAACGGAAAAAGAGATTCTGGCGATTGCCATCGCCGCGGAAGAAGAAGACGGCAGGATTTACGGAGAGTTCGCGGATGCCCTGCGCGATGAGTATCCGTCAACGGCCCAGATGTTCGAAGAAATGCGCGAAGAAGAAGTGGGGCACCGCGACCGCTTGTTTGCGATGTTCCGCCAGCGTTTCGGCGATCACATTCCGCTGATCCGCCGGGAAAACGTGAAGGGGTTTTTGACAAGGAAACCAGTGTGGTTGGTCCGGCCGCTGGGCGTGAAAGTGGCCCGCAAGCAAGCGGAATTGATGGAGCTGGAAGCGAGCCGGTTCTACGCGCGAGCAGCCAGCCGGACGACGGATGTGTCCACGCGCGAATTGCTGAACAAGCTTGCGGATGAGGAACGAAAACACGAGCGGGCCGCAGGTGAGCTGGAGGAAAAACATCTTCACGCCAGCGCGAAAGCACAAGAGGATGAGTCGCACCGAAAGTTGTTCCTGCTGCAGGTCGTGCAGCCGGGACTCTTAGGTCTGATGGATGGTTCTATTTCAACACTGGCGCCGCTGTTTGCCGCGGCTTTCGCCTTTCAGAATAGTTGGAAGGCATTCCTGGTAGGGTTGGCCGCCTCGGTTGGTGCGGGGATCTCGATGGGATTTTCGGAATCGCAATCTGACGATGGTTCATTGACGGGGCGAGGTTCACCTTGGTTGCGGGGAGCGATCACAGGACTCATGACTACGGCGGGTGGAATCGGACATACGCTCCCTTTCTTGATCAGCAATTTCCACATCGCAACGCTTGTGGCGATTATCTTTGTGGCGGTCGAGCTGTTGGTGATCAGTTTCATCCGTCATCGCTATATGGAAACGCCGTTCTTGCAGGCGGCGTTTCAGGTCATTGTCGGTGGCATTTTGGTTTTCATGACGGGATGGCTGATCGGCAGCGCGTAAGCTAAGGCGACGCGCCCGAGCACACCCTCGCAGCTAATTTGAATGAGATAGTGAAGCGTCCGCGACAACGATCATGCCTAGCGGCGGCCCTTGCGAGAGGCATCCAGCTTTCGCAAGGTTTCCATGTCGTCACCGAGATCAGCAACGGAATAAGCGTGGTCCTCGATGTCGCGTTCCTTCAAGAAGCGTTCAAATTCAAAGCGGGAGCCGAACTCCAGCAGTTGAGCAGCTTGAAAGGCGGTTAACGTGCCGGCACGGAAACCGGCAATCGCCAAAGCTTCCAGCGCTTCGCGCACAGGATTAGGACGCTGGATCAAGTCATTGGGTAATTCGACGGTGATCTGCATGCTGGATCTCCCATCAATCTTCACCCAAGGCTGACATGAAAATGCTCGGGAAGGGAATCCTGCACTTCACCAGAAGCCGTGGAGAGGGTGTTGCGTCAAAACTCCTTCAAAAAAACCGGCTGCACAACACCACACCTATTAGTCGAAGTGAGCGGTAGCGGGAGCGGGTTCGGGGGCGCGGCTGAACGTGCGGCGAAGCCAGGATTGCAGACGGTCCATGTAGATGTACACAACCGGCGTGGTGAAGAGCGTGAGCATCTGGCTGAGGATGAGGCCGCCTACGATGGTGATGCCGAGGGGACGGCGGAGTTCGGAGCCAACGCCGGTGCCCAACGCCAGCGGCATGGCGCCGAGAAGCGCGGCCATAGTGGTCATTAAGATAGGCCGGAAGCGCAGCAGGCAAGCCTTGTAGATGGCTTCGACAGGCGAAGATCCTTCTTCCCTTTCTACTTGAACGGCAAAATCAATCATAAGAATGGCGTTTTTCTTGACGATACCGATCAGGAGGATGATGCCGATGAGCGCGATGATATTCAGGTCCGACTTGATGAGCTGGATCGCGAGGAGCGCGCCGATTCCAGCAGAAGGAATGGTGGAGAGGATGGTAATGGGATGGATGAAGCTCTCGTAAAGGATGCCAAGAACGATGTAAACGGCGCCGAGAGCCGTAATGATCAAGACCGGTTGATTAGAGAGCGAGTCCTGAAAGGCCTGCGCAGTGCCCTGAAACGTGGCGTGAACGGTAGACGGAACTTTGAGCTCGCGGCGGGCAGCTTCGATGTGATCGACGGCGGGACCGAGAGAAGCGCCGGGAGCTAGATTGAAGGAAAGAGTGATGGCCGGGAAAATGCCCTGGTGGTTTACGGAGAGCGCGGTGTTGGACGGCTCGTAGTGGGCGAAGGCGCTGAGAGGAACGAGCTTGCCGGATTTGGAGAGTACATAAATGGACTTGAGCGCTTCGGGACTTTGCTGAAATTCGGGAGCAACTTCCATGACGACGTGATACTGGTTCAGCCCTTTGTAAATGTTGGAGACTTGCCGCTGGCCGAAAGCATCGCCGAGAGTGTTGTCGATGTCCTGAACGGCGACCCCGAGACGGCCGGCGGTATCGCGGTCAATGACGATGGAACTTTGCAGGCCATGCATTTGCTGGTCGGAGTTGACGTCGCGGAGCTCGGGAATCTTTTGGAGCCGCTGCATGATGATGGGCGCCCAATGCGTGAGGTCCCTGAGATTGTCCGCTTGAAGCGTGTACTGATATTGTGCTCCGCCGAAGCGCCCCCCAACACTAAGGTCCTGAACGGCCTGCAAGTACAAGGCAGCGCCGGGAATTTTGGCCGTCTTCGCACGAATCCGGGCGATGACCTGATCAACGCTGAGCTTGCGCTCGCTGAGCGGCTTGAGCTGGCCGAACATGCGCGCGGTGCTGCCCCCACTGCCGCCGCCGGTAAAAGATGTGATGGTATCGACCGCGGGGTCCTGCAAAACGATGTCGGTGAATTGACGCATCTTCTGAGACATGGCTGCGAAAGAGAGGTCTTGATCACCCTGGATGAGCCCGTTGATGCGGCCGGTGTCCTGTTGCGGGAAGAAACCTTTGGGCGTTTTGACAAACAGATAGACGTTCAAGCAGACCGTGCCTAAGGTGACCAGCAGGATAAGAAACTGGTGGCGAAGAACCCACCGAAGGGAAACATCGTAGGTGCGCAGCAGACGATTGAAGGCGTTCTCTGAAAATCGATAGAGACGATTGTGCCGGCCGGTTTCGTGGCGAAGGAAGCGGGCGCACATCATAGGCGTGGTCGTGAGAGAAATGAGAAGAGAGACGCCAATGGCCACGCTGAGAACAACAGCGAATTCGCGGAAAAGACGCCCGACGATTCCGCCCATGAGAAGAATGGGAATGAAGACGGCGACAAGCGAAGTGCTCATGGAAAGGACGGTGAATCCGATTTCACTGGCGCCCTTCATCGCGGCTTCGTAGGGTTTCATGCCGCCTTCTATGTGGCGAGTTATGTTTTCGATGACCACGATGGCATCGTCGACGACAAAGCCGGTGGAGATGGTGAGGGCCATGAGCGAGAGATTGTCCAGGCTGTAGCGGCCAAGATACATGACGCCGAAAGTGCCGATGAGCGAGAGCGGTACCGCGACGCTGGGAATGACGGTGGCCCAGACGTTCCGCAGGAACGCGAAGACCACGAATATTACCAGGACGATGGAAATCATGAGGGCCACTTCCACGTCATGGACGGAAGCGCGAATCGTGGTGGTGCGGTCGACGGCAACATTCAGATGGAGCGAAGGAGAGATGGAGGCGCGGAGAAAAGGGAGAATGGCCATGATGCGGTCGACGGTCTCGATCATGTTCGCGCCGGGCTGGCGGAAGATGGCGATGAGGACACCGGGTTTTCCGTTGGACAGGCCGAGATTGCGCGTGTCCTCGACGGAATCGACCACATCGGCGATGTCACGCAAACGAACGGGAGCGCCTTGATGGCCGGCGACAATGAGCGGCTGGTATTCGTACGCTTTGAAAAGCTGATCGGTGTCAGCAACGGCCCAAGTTTGCTTGGAGTCCGAAAGTGCTCCCTTGGCAAGGTTGGCGTTGGCGGCTTGCAATGATTTGCGAACGGTCTCCAGGCTGATTCCGTAGCTATTGAGCTGGTACGGATTCGTTTCGACGCGGACGGCAGGGCGGGCGCTGCCCCAGGTGAAAACCTGGCCCACGCCCTCCACTTGAGCAATCTTCTGGGCGAGGACGGAATCCGCGGCATCGTAGATCTGTGCTGGCGGGACATTGTCCGAAGTCAACGAGAACATCAAGATCGGCGCGTCAGCAGGATTGGCTTTTCGATAAGTGGGCTGGCCAGGAAGATCGGCGGGAAGCTGGCTGCGAGCAGCGTTGATCGCAGCTTGAACATCGCGCGCGGCGGCGTTGATATCACGATTGAGATCGAACTGGAGCGTTATGCCGGTGTTGCCGAGGCCGCTCGAGGAAGTCATCTGCGTGACGCCAGCAATGCGGCTGAACTGACGCTCGAGAGGAGTGGCGACGGCGGAGGCCATGGTTTCCGGGCTCGCGCCGGGCAGGCCGGCTCCGACGCCAATTGTTGGGAAATCGACCTGCGGCAGCGGCGCGACGGGCAAGAACCGAAACGCAACGGCTCCAGAAAGAAAAATGGCGAAGGTGATCAGCGACGTGGCGACGGGCCGTCGAATAAAGGGCGCGGAAAAGTTGGAAGAAAAATTCACGCGCTAGTCTCCTGTGGCCGGCTCTTCGATGGGGTTGCCAATGTGAAAGGAGAAGCGGCGTCCGAGCCAATCGAACGCGAGATAGACAACCGGCGTGGTGTAAAGCGTCAGCAATTGGCTGAGAATCAGGCCGCCGACGATGGTGATGCCCAGCGGACGGCGCAGCTCGGAGCCGACGCCGGCGCCGAGTGCGAGAGGCAGGCCACCGAGCAGCGCAGCCATGGTGGTCATCATGATGGGCCGGAAACGAAGCAGGCACGCTTCGTAGATGGCGTCGATTGGCGGCTTCCCTTCTTTGCGCTCCGCCTCGAGAGCGAAGTCAATCATCATGATCGCGTTTTTCTTGACGATACCAATCAGCAAGATGATGCCGATCAGCGCGATAACGCTGAATTCCGTCCGGCAAAGGAGCAAAGCGAGAATCGCGCCAACCCCGGCTGAGGGGAGGGTCGAAAGAATGGTGATCGGGTGAATGTAGCTCTCGTACAGGATGCCGAGCACGATGTAGACAGTAACGAGCGCAGCCAGGATGAGGATGGGCTCATTGGCCAAAGACTTGAGGAAGGCCGCCGCCGTGCCCTGGAAAGTCGCCTGAATGCTGGGAGGCATGTTCAATTCTTGCTTCGCTTGATTGATGGCGTTCACGGCTTCGCCAAGCGCGCCGTTGGGAGCCAAATTGAAGGAAAGCGTGACTACTGGAAACTGGCCCTGATGATTGAGCGCCAATGCCGAGGCGCCGGGATCGAAACGCGTGAACGCGCTGAGCGGAACCTGCGTGCCGTTGGAAGATTTCACGTAAATGTTTTTGAGCGAATCGGGATCCTGCTGGAACTGCGGGTCGACTTCCAGGACGACGTGATATTGGTTGAGCTGGGTAAAAATAGTGGAGACCTGGCGCTGGCCGAAGGCGTCGTAAAGCGTGTTGTCAATATCGGCCGGAAGAACACCAAGGCGCGCAGCGGAATCACGGTCGATGGTAATGGAAGCGACGAGACCCTGGTTTAACTGGTCGCTGGCTACGTCGCGAAGCTCGGGAAGCGATTTCAACTTGTCGATGAAGCGCGGAGTCCAGTAAGCGAGTTCCTTGGCGTCCACGTCTTCGAGGCTGTATTGGAATTGCGTGCGGCTGACGCGATCTTCGACAGTCAGGTCCTGAATCGGCTGGAGAAAAAGAGAGACGCCATCGACATTGGCGAGTTCGGGCTGCAGGCGGCGGATGACATCGGAGGCGTTGATTTTGCGCTCGGCGAGCGGCTTGAGATTGATTTGAATGCGTCCGCTGTTCAGTGTGGTGTTTGTGCCGTCGATGCCGATGAAAGACGAGAGGCTTTCGACGGCCGGGTCCTTGAGAATCACATCGGCAAGTGCCTGCTGGCGCTGCGCCATGGCTGCGAAGGAAACATTTTGCGGGCCTTCGGAAACGCCAAGAATGACACCGGTATCCTGAACTGGGAAAAACCCTTTGGGAACGTAAATGTAGAGAAGAATCGTGCCGACGAGAGTGGCGACGGTAACAATGAGAGTGGTAGTGCGGAAGCGAAGCACAAACTGCAGCGTTCGGCCATAGAATGCGATGATGGAATTAAAAGCGTCTTCGGACTTGCGGTAGAACCAGCCTTCCTCTTCTTTTTTCTGATGGCGTAAGAGCTTGGCGCACATCATCGGAGTGAGCGTCAGCGAAACAAACGCGGAGACGAGGATGGTGACGGCCAGAGTGACGGCAAACTCGCGGAAGAGACGGCCGACGATATCGCCCATGAAGAGAAGCGGAATCAGCACGGCGATAAGGGAAACGGTTAGCGATACGATGGTGAAACCGATCTGCTCGGAACCCTTGAGGGCGGCCTGCAGGGGCGATTCTCCTTCTTCGATATAACGGCTGATGTTTTCGATCATGACGATGGCATCGTCCACGACGAAGCCGGTCGAAATGGTCAGCGCCATGAGAGAAAGGTTGTTGAGGCTGTAGCCGAGAAGATACATGACGCCGAATGTTCCAATCAAAGAGAGCGGAACAGCGATACTGGGAATGATGGTGGCGCGGATGCTGCGGAGGAAAAGAAAAATCACCATCACGACGAGCGCGACAGTGAGCACCAACGTGAACTGCACATCCTCGACGGACGCGCGAATCGTCGTGGTGCGGTCGGTGAGGATGTCCACCTTAACCGCGGCGGGGAGCGCGGCCTGGAGTTGCGGAAGCAGTTTTTTTACGCGATCGACCACGGCGATGATGTTTGCGCCGGGCTGCCGCTGAATATTGAGAATGACGGCGGGATCGTGATTGGCCCAGGCAGCCTGCTTGGCATTCTCGACGCCGTCGACAACGGTAGCGACATCCGTCAGCCGCACAGGCCCCCCATTGCGGTAGGCAATGATCAGCGGGCGATAGCTGTCGCTGGAAACGAGCTGATCGTTCGCGCCGATGGTATAGGCCTGGTGAGGGCCGTCAAACGTGCCCTTGGCCATGTCAACGTTGGCCTGGCCGAGCGCAACGCGCAAATCCTCAAGACTCAGCCCGTAGGAAGCCAGAGCCGTGGGATTCGCCTGGATGCGAACTGCGGGGCGCTGGCCGCCACTGATGCTGACTAGCCCGACACCGCTGAGCTGGGAAATTTTTTGCGCGAGCGTGGTATCCGCGAGGTCCTCGACTTTAGGCAGCGGAAGAGATTTTGAGGTGAGCGCGAGCGTCAGAATTGGCGCATCCGCGGGATTGATCTTGCTATAGATGGGCGGATTGGGAAGTCCCTGCGGCAGAAGATTGGAAGCGCTATTGATGGCTGCCTGAACTTGCTGTTCAGCCACATCGATGTTCAGGTCCAAATCAAATTGGAGAGTGATCATCGAGCTCCCGAAGGAGCTGGTGGAGGTCATCTGGTTCAAGCCGGGGGTTTGCCCAAACTGGCGCTCGAGCGGAGCTGTGACCGAAGAAGCCATTACTTCGGGGCTGGCGCCGGGATAGAACGTTTGCACCAGGATGGTGGGATAATCGACCTGAGGCAACGCGGAGATGGGCAATTGGCGGAAAGCAACCCAGCCCACGAGTAGGACGCCAACCATCAGAAGGGTGGTGGCGACCGGCCGTAGAATGAACGGCCGTGACGGACTCATCGCCGCGATTCTCCAGCCTGGCCTTTCGACGGCTTTCCGGATTGCGGAGCGTTCTGGGCAGGAGACGGAGAAGCAGAGCCGCCACTAGCCCCATTTGCACCGCCTGAGGGGGTGGGATTGACTTTGGTTCCGTCCTGGAGCTTGTCCTGGCCGTCTATGACTACAACATCACCCGAATTCAAACCGGCGCTCAATCCAACGGTGTTGCCCGTGGTCTGCGCGATGGTGACGGGATAAATCTTTGCGGTGGCGTCTTTGGAGGCAGCGTCTTTGGCGACCGCATAGACGTAACTACCCTGGGGCCCGCGCTGAATCGCGGAGGCAGGAACAATTGTGAGATTGTGCTTGATGTCCACGAGAAGATGGACGTTGACAAATTGATTGGGGAAAAGGGCGTTGTCCGCATTGGCAAATGTGGATTTGAGCTTGTAAGTTCCGGTGGTCGGATCAATCTGGTTGTCGATGGTCTGGAGTTTTCCGCTGGCGATTTTCGCGGTGTCGTCGCGGTCGTAGGCGTCGACAACAAGTTGAACACCGGAACGAAGTTTGGCGTTCACATCGGGAAGCTGATCCTGGGGCAAGCTGAAAATTACAGATATCGGCTGAAGCTGAGTGATGACGAGAAGTCCGTTGGCGTCCGAGGCGTGCACGATGTTGCCGGCATCAACGAGACGCAAGCCGATGCGACCGCTGATCGGCGCAGTGATCCGGGAATACGTAAGCTGTAGCTTGGCGTTGTCAATCTGGCTCTGGTCCGAGGCGATGGCTCCGTCAAATTGCCCAACCAGTGCAGCCTGGGTATCCAGCTGCTGCTGAGGGATCACACCTTCCTTGAAGAGAAGCTTGTAGCGCTCAAAATTGACCTCGGCATCTTTGCGCAGTGCCTGGTCCTTGGCGAGTTGTCCCATGGCTTGCTCGAGCTGGACCTGGAAGGGGCGCGAATCGATCTGCGCGAGAAGGTCGCCCTCGTGGACGAACTGGCCTTCCTTGAACGCGACACTGACGAGCTGACCGTCGACGCGGCTGCGAACCGTTACGGTGTTGAAAGCGGTGACGGTGCCAAGGCCATTGAAATAGACAGGCAAGTCGCCACGTTGCGCGGTGGCAACCACGACCGGGACAACCATGTTGGCCGCACTGAATCCTCCTGCTCGGCCCTTGCCAGTTGCCGCTGGAGCAGCAGCGTCGGCCGCTCCGCTGGCGTTTCTGGAGCCGCGATAATACCAGCCAACTAGGGCGACTACTCCAAGCGCTAGGGCCCAGAGCCACCAGCGGCTCCTGGAAGACACCGTCGCCGAGGGGCTGCCAGCGCCTGAGTCGGGAAGGTCTAGGGACTTGCTCTGGCCCATCCGTATGCTCCTGTCAGAAATACAATTGTGGCGAGAGATTCTGCCGAAAGCAGGGCAATCGCAAGTAGACTCCATGGGGCTGCGGCGTCTGGTACCCGCAGCCTACCGGAAATTGTTGTCTACGACTAGATAAGACGGCTCTCCGCGCCGAATGGTTACGAAAAGCATGGGGGTGGCCATAGGCGCTGCTAGCCGTTCGGGGTGGCCGAGCGTGGACCCTGGCGATCTTTGCAATTTCAAGGATGCGGAAATGGCCGTGAGAAAGTAGACTGTGGCAGATCGGTCCTGGCTTCTGAAGATTGGAGCCAACAATGCTGATGGGTAGGGGTGAAAAACGACATGATCAAGGGCTTACTCCTGGGGATTCTGCTGGGAATCCTGCTGGTTGCAGGGGGCGTTTATGTCTACTTTTCCTCAGGAATGGCTCCCGTGGCGACTTCAGCGCCACCTATTCCCTTTGAAAGAACGCTTGCGCGAGTGGCACTGCATTCCTACCTGAATAAGCTGCCGCACCCCGCGCCCCAGGTGCCTGCGGATGAGGCGAACGTGATTGCCGGGGCAAAGGTTTACAAAGAGCAATGCGCCGTATGCCATGGCCTGCCGAACGAGCCAAAGTCCGCAGTCGCGCAAGGAATGTTTCCGGCACCGCCGGAACTCTTCAAAGGCACGGGTGTGACGGACGACGAAGAGTGGGAGTCGTACAGGAAAGTGGAAAACGGGATTCGATTGTCGGGAATGCCTGGATTCAAGGGGCAACTCACTGAAAAGCAGATCTGGCAGGTCACGGTACTCGTAAAAAACGCGGACAAAATACCGGAATCGGTGAAAAAGGAACTCGCTGCAGGCGCGAGCACTCCGATGGAAATGGCGATGCCGGAAAATCCGCGGGCGAAAACCAAGAAGAAATAGATCGATTTAGATTTCGGACGTTAGTGGCAGACGCCGCTGCCGGAATCGGTGAAGCTCTTCCCTGCTTCGGGAATGAATTGCCACTCGTACGCGCCGGCCTTGAGAGTGAGCTTGAGGATACCGAAGGCCGTGGCATCGCGTACTTCACTGTTGGGTTTCACTTCGCCGAAGGGGCGATGATTCTTGCCACCCGTGCCGACGACGAATTCCCGGATGCCGCGTTGAGAATCGTCGGCGCCGTCGGGCGTTTGCGGGGTGAAGCGCTCGTAATCGTGGTCGTGGCCACCCACAATCACGTCGGCGTTGGCATCATAGAGGGCTTGCCAGAGAGGCTTCACCGTCAAATCATTGCCGTGCGCGCCGCCGGAACTAAACAGCGGCTTGTGCCAGTAAGCAAGCGTGCAAGCGGAGGGATGCGCGGCAAGATCCGAGCGCAGCCATTTTTCCTGGGGCGAACCGACTTCGCATCCGCCAACATCCCTAGCATTCGCTGTTCAATACGATGATGTGCCACGTTCCCAGCTCGTAGCCGTAGTAGCCGGTCTTCGAATCACCGGCGGCGGCGCCAAAATAATCGAAATACGGCGTGGCACCGGCAGCGTGGAACTCATGATTGCCGGGGGCAGGCCTTGTGCGGGACTTTGCGCGTCCCCAAGTCTTGTCGTAGCAGGTGAAATTTTCCTTGCTGCCGTCCGGATAAGCGAGGTCGCCGACGACCATGACGGTGCCGGGGATTTGGTCGAGCAATTTTGCAGTGGCTTCGGCACCGGAGAGATTCTTGCAGTCGGCCACGTCGCCCGCGCCGACGAGAATTGCGCCGGGATCGCTGGCCGGAATTCCGCTTGAGGAATTGGAGGGATTCGTGGCGAAGACGAAGAATGATCCGAAGAGAAGAATCGTTGCAACGAGAGCGGACCTCACGCGAACCTCACAATCCATTGAAGAATAACATCTTAGCTGACACAAATTTCAATTCAATAGTATGAGGGGGGTACGTACACACCCCCATGAAATGCATGAATATCAAAGGAAAAGACTTACAAGACTTGCATTTTGTAAGCGATTGATTCCAAAGAACATGTTTTCGGCAACGAGCGGCATAGCCAGAGGCATTGGAAAAAGAAAAGGCGGCAGAAAGCCGCCCGCAGTTCAAAGAATCACGTGGCATTCCCCGAAAAGAATTGTAGCACGCGGATATAAGTGTCAAGCGCGATTTTGGAGGCCGATCGCCATGGCCGTGGCGAAGACGGAACGAACAATTCGCCACGGCTGCGCGCGACTGGTTATTTTTCATGCAGGGGCGACCAGCGGAAGCCAGCGGCAACCGTCGGGGCATAGAATTCGCGCTGGACCATGAACTGCGGGCTTCCGTTGTAGAAGCCAAAGACTTCGTTGGTGAGGTTGAGCCCGTACATGACGAAACTCAACCCACGAGGCAAACGAAGGCTGCCTTGAGCATCGACCTGGAGGTGCGCATAGAAGTAGTTATCGCCGAAAGGTCCAGTGATCCCACCTGGGGCTCCATCCGTGAATCCGTAGCCGGCGATGTTCGCAGCGTTATATGACAGGCCGACACGAATCGAAACGCGGCCGCGGTCATAGGTCGGGCTGACGTTCCAAGTGTGGGGTGCGTTGCGCAAGAGCCGTGGATGATCGGAGCGGCTGAAATCGGGGCCAAGGGAAGCACGAGACGCCGTGTAGCCATAATTTCCGGAAAAGCCCAGGCCACGGAGCATGCCAGGAAGGAACGTAAGGTGTTGGATGTAGGCAGCTTCAAAGCCGTTAATCCAGGCACTGCCCGCGTTGCGAGGCTGGGTCACCACGGTATTGGGAGCAAAACCCGGGCATGTCGCCGGTGGAGCGCAAGCGTGGGTCACGATGGGGTCGGTGAGGTTCTTGTAAAAGTAACCAGCTTCGATTAGCCCGAACGGGGTTATCGAGTGTTCGATCAAGATATCGACGTTATCTGCCCTTTCTGCTTTGAGGTTGGGATTGCCCAGCGAGACGATAACCGGGTTGGCGGTATCGTCGACCGTGCCAGCTTGGGCGATGTCCTGGGGGTTGGGTCTGGCTAACCCGCGGCTATAGACCAAGCGAAGGTTGGTGTTTTTCGTCATAGCAAACCGGAGGGAGGCACTTGGCAACACGTTCACGTAAGAGCCGCTGCGCCTCACGAAACCTGACGTGGTGTTGCCGGAGGAATCGGTAACCGTTTGGAAGGTGTCGGTGTCCAGATTCGTGCCTTCGATCCGGACTCCGGCCACGAGGCGTATGCGATTGGTGAAGTTAAAGGTGTTCATCACATAACCCGCGGAAACCTTCTCGATTAGGTCGAAGTTGGCGTCGTTCCCTCCAGCGGTGCTGGTCATTGTGAATGTGCTGGCTTTGAGGGCCGCAAAAACATCCTGAAAGGTCGGGTTAGGCCCCAGCTTGTAGTTGCCGCTGTAATAGTCGCTATTCGAGAAGCGGCTAGGGAAGGCCGACAACAGAATGGGCGCACCGGTAGGGGTAAACCTGTCGCGAAACGTGTTATCGAATTTGTGAGCATTGCGGAATTTTCCGCCTATCTCGATAGTTGCCATGTGGGAGCCCAGGTGGTAGTTCCTGGCCGCTGCTCCCGTAGCTTGCAGATTGAGCTGAGCGCTGAGCCCGTGGTTGGTTTGAATGTTGCTCAGAGTGAAGTTGGAGGGAGTATAAGCTTCCGTAAAACAGGCTGGCGTCCATTGGGGAAGATAAAGACGTGTGGTGCTTGTCGGATCATACTGGCAGGAACTCGCCGCCAGATTGGTCGCATCAAAACTAGCATTCTGGTCGCCGACCTGGCCGATCTGCCGGGAACGTGACGTGGAGAGATCCCAACTGTACCAGGAGGTGGTTAGTACATGCTTGCCGCCGAGCACAACACTGCCGATAGCGTAGTCAGGGCGGCGAAGCTGCGTACCGAAACTTGGCGGTCCGCCGTTGTTAAAGGCGTTGTCGTTGATGGAGTAAACCCAGCGGTCACCATAATTTTTGAAGTCGGAGTAAAGGCCGCGGATGTAGATAGTCGATCCATCTGACGGCTTGTAGTCCCCGCTGCCGGCAAGCCCCCAGCGGCTGCGGTAGTACTTGTATTCGCGAATGTCCATTGAGTCAAAAATGCGACCTTGCTGCCCGTTAACGGTGGCCAAATCCGGCACCGGTTCAATGTCATCAATGCCACGGCCGTTCCAATCGTAAGAGCCACCGATGAGCAGACCGAAGCGCTTGTTCGCTCCGAAGCGTTGACCAACGGTGCCGGTGGTTTCTACAAGGCCGCGGCCACCCAGAATGGGCGTATATCCACCCATGCCGCCAAGATTGACAGTGGGGCGCTCCCCCGCGGTCTTGGTGACGAGGTTCACGGAGCCGCCGATGCCGTCACCGTCCATGTTGGCCTGGAGGGTCTTATTGATTTCAATGGACTCGACGATGTCCGCGGGAATGGCGTCAAATTTGATTTGGCGGACACCAGACTCCGGCGAAGGAACGTTGATGCCGTCGATGGTGGTGTTGGTAAGGCGCGGCTCGGTTCCCCGAACCTGCACGTACTTGCCCTCGCCTTCGTCACGTTCAATAGTCACACTGGGCAAACGGCCAAGGGCGTCGGCCATGTTGGCGTTGGGCAAGCTACGAATCACGTCTGATGGCAGGACCTGGACGATGTTATCGGCGGTAAGTTCGCGGTTGATGGCTTCGGCTTCGCCGGAAGCGCGTTCGGCAGTGACCAAGACTTTAAGGTTCTGCGACTCCACATCGAGCTTCGCATCGACGCTCGCGGCCTGGCCAGCAGTGACATTCACTGTTTGCGTGAAGGGCTCGAAACCCACGTAGGTGACCGTGACGGTATAACTTCCGGGACCAAGATCATTTATGAAGAACTGACCACGAGCGTCGGAAACTACGCTCACTCCCTTGGGCTCAACCGTGGCCTGAGCGCCAATCAGCGCGCCGCCTGAACTATCCGTGACGCGTCCGGCGATGGTGCCCTTCCTCGACTGCGCTTGTGAGGATGGAATTAGCGACAGGGCGCAAACGAGAACAAACAGAAAACTGCGGAAACTTCGCATGGCGACTCCTTCAAATTTGAATTGCAATGAACTCACGGTCTTGGGGCGAACGATATGCAAAGTTCACCTCCGACTGGGGATTCGAGCGATCAGACTTTTAAGTACACCCCGAAGGCGCGGCGAAAGGAGTAAACGTTAGATTTGTGACGGCCAGATGAAAGAGATGTGAGAAAGGCGTAAAAGGAGGAATTCCACAGCGCGCACTTCATTCGGGCACGGCAGGACGCGATTGCTCAGGATTATTCTTGCGCCGCTTTTCTGGGTTGCAGATAGAAATGAATCGCGGGCGTGAAGATGAGCGAGAGGACCATAGAGCTGAGAATGCCGCCGACGACTGCGATAGCGAGAGGCTTGAGCATGGCAGAGCCAGCACCGATGCCGAAGGCCAAAGGAAGCATGCCGGCGACGGTGGCGAGAGCAGTCATGGCTATGGGGCGAAGGCGGCGGCGGCCGGCCTGGATCATGGCTTCCTCGGCGGAGAAGCCGAGGTCGCGGAAGCGATGTTCGGCATCGAGGAGGAGAATACCGTTTTTAGCGACGATGCCGATGACCATGATCATGCCCATGCGCGAAGCGACATTGAACGAAGTCTTAGTGATAAGCAGCGCCAGAAAACCGCCAAAGCTGGATAGCAGCGCGGACGCCAGAATCGCCGTGGGCGCGGAGAAAGTACGAAATTCGAAAAGCAGGACAGCGAAGAGGAGCAGCAGCGCCAAGAACAATACGACCAACAAATCGCCGGAGGCTTTCTGTTCTTCGGCATACAGGCCGCCATATTCGATACGGATGGATGATGGCAAATGCAAATTGTTCACCGTTTTCTGTACGGCAGCGATGCCGGTGCCAAGGTCCACCTTTTCGAACTTCGCAGTGACTTGCACGAGGCGTTGCAAATTCTCGCGACGGATTTCCGTCTGTCCCGGATCCATGGTGAGAGTCGCCAGGGAGCCAAGGGTCGCCGTTCGGCCAGTCGAGCTGGTCAGCAAAGCGTTACTCATGCTAGCGAGCGAAGAGCGGTTCTGTTCGGGAAAGCGAACGCGAACGGTGTAGGCGCGGTCATTCAAAACGACCGGGGTGGCGGCAGGCTCACCTTCCAGAACCGCCGCGGCATTGACGGCGATTTCCTCGGGAGTGAAACCTGCGCGTGCTGCCACCAGCGGATTCACTTGATACGTAACCGCCGGGCCGCTGATCGTATTTTCGACTCCATTCAGGACGTCGACGACGGGATGCGAATTCCCCCCGATCTTGATCTTGTCGATGGCTTCTGCCACGCGAGGAGCAGTGTCATTGAGGAGCTTGCCGTCCTGCGAAAAGAGCTTGATCACAACGGGCTCGGGCGCGCTGGTCAAGTCGCCGATCATGTCCTGAAGGAGCTGAATGAACTCCACCTTTGTGGCGGGTTCGGTCGCTTCAATCTCGGAGCGAATGTCGGCAATGATATCGTCAATGTCGCGCTTGCGATCTTTTTTCAGCCTGACGGTGAAATCACCGTTATTCGCTTCGGTGACGGCGGCTAGTCCCAGTTGCATGCCGGTGCGGCGGGAAGTGTTCTCCACCTCGGGAGTGGACTTCAGAATTTCCTCAATGTGCAGGAGGATACGGTTGGATTCAGTGAGCGAACTGCCCGGCGGCGTAAAGTAGTCTAGAATGAATCCGCCTTCATCCATGGCGGGAAGAAAGTCCGTGCCGAGAAACTTGTAACACAAAATAGAAAGAGCAATGACCAGGACCGAGCTCGCAGCCAGCATCCAGGGCCGCTTCAAGATGGCTTGCATGGTGCGTCCATAAAATTCCACGATGCGCCCGAAAAAGCCGGAGAGATGCGCTTCCTCCGCGGCCAAGAGAGCGGCCATGTCGGGACCGGCGGAGTCCGGCGCAGTTCCGGCGGCTTCTTTCCGGCGTACGAGGTATTGGCTGAGCGTAGGTGTCCAAGTCAACGCCAGAAGGAGTGAAGTAAAGAGAGAAACCGTCATGGTAACAGCGAGGGCGCGGAAGAAGGTCCCGGTCACTCCGGTAATGGAAATCAGAGGAAGAAAAACGACGATCGGAGTAATGGTCGACCCGATGAGGGGAATGGTCAATTCCCGCAGGGCGCTTTGGATGGCCTGGAACCGGCTTTGCCCAGCGTCACGGTGCAAGACTATGTTTTCGAGGACGACGATGGCGTCGTCGATGACCAGCCCTACGGCAGCAGCGAGGCCGCCGAGAGTCATGAGATTGAAGCTCTGACTTGTCATTTTCAGAACGATGAAAGTGATGAGCAGGGTTACGGGTATCACCAATCCCGCCACCAGCGAAGTTCCCCAATCGCGCAGGAACAAGACGAGAATGATGGAAGAGAGCACAATTCCAATGAGCACGGCATCGCGCACGCTGGCGATGGAGTCGTGCACGATTGTGGATTGATCGTAAAACGGCTCAAGGTGAACGCCCGGAGGCAAAGTGGGAGTGAGCTCCTGGATAAGAGCATGCACTTCGTTTGCGACATCAAGGGTGTTGCTTTCGGGCTGGCGATCGACGTTGAGAAGCACAGCCGGCTTACCGTTCGCGGTCACCATGGTGTAAACCGGGGCGACGGATGGCACGATACTCGCGATGTCGCCTAGGCGTATGGGAATACCGGCTGAAGAATTCTTCACGACAATTTGTCCAATCTGTTCCGGAGAGCGCACCTGCCCACTAACAAGACCTAAAACGAGCTGATGACTGTGCTCGATCAGCCCAGGCGAGTCGATGAGATTCGTGCGCTTGATAGCGTCCAAGATATCCGGGACGGTAATCCCGGCAGCGAGAAGGCGCGCCGGATCAGGCGTCACTTGAAATTCGGGAACGCGGCCGCCTTGTATGATGACGGTCGCAACGCCATCCAGCCGGTTGAGGCGCGGCTTAAGGTCGTAGGTGGCGATCTCCCACAGCTTGTTCGGCGGAATCGTGTCGGACGTCAGGCTGTACCCAATGACAGGAAAGACCGCGAAGGTCAGCCGGTGTGTTTCCACCTTAGCCGTAGGAGGGAGTTCCGTTTGCAAGCGGGCGACAACTGCGTCCACGCGCTGCAAAGTCAAAATCATGTCGGACTTCCAGTCGAAGAACAGGTCGACTTCGGCAGAACCACGGCTCGTTACCGAAGTAACCTTTTGCAGACCTGGAACGCTGTTCACCGCTTCTTCGATCGGACGGGTGATGGTGACCAGCATCTGGTCGATGGGCATAACCCCGTTGTCCACTCCCACCACGATTCGCGGGAAATCGGTGTTCGGAAAGACTGAGATCGGGATGCTAAATGCGAGGTAACCTCCCACAAGCGCCAGACTAATCGTCAGAAATAAGACGGGGCGCGAGAAGCGATAGAACCATGGCGTGGACGGACGACTCTGCTTACCCGAGGGACCTGCTCCGCTGGCCATGGGGGCCGAATCCATGCGCAGTTACTCCTTGCCTTTCGCAGGAGTTTTCTTTGCGGATGCTGCTTTCTCTTGGGTCTTGCCCCGCTGCTTAGCATCTGTGGCCTGATCCGCCTTTTCGTCTTTCCCCGTGTCTGTTGCGTCTTTGACGGTAGCTTCTTTTTCGTCGGCGGCAGGTTTTTCAATCTTGATTTGCGTGCCGTCAGGGACGGCATAGCCGCCTACGGTTATGACTGGATCTCCGGGATTGATGCCGCTGGCGATTTGTGTGAGGTCTGAATTGCGAATGCCCAGCCGAACGGTCTTCTGATGGGCCTTTTCATCCGACCCGGCAAGGAGCACGTAATCCGCACCCTCGGAGTTCTTGTAAATCGCCGGGGTGGGCACGACGAGGGCGTCTTTCACCATTTTCGCGGTCATGGAAAGTTCCACGGTCATTCCGGGTTTCAGCGCCGGGTCCGGCTTGGACGCTTCGACCCACACTTCGATGGTGGTGCTGCCGGGATCGAGAGCGGGGCTGACTAAACTGACGCGGCCTTTGACGGGTTCTTCAAGACCGGGAATTTTCAGCTCCGCGGGATTGCCTACCTTGAGGACCGCAGCCTCGGATTGGGCGATGTGCGCTTTCGCGATGAGGCGCGAAGTGTTCATTACGGTGAGCAAGGGCTGGTTGGCGATGGCCACGTCGCCTTCGTAAAGCGGGCGATCGGTGACGACGCCGTCGATGGGGCTTATAATCCTGGAATAACTGAGCAGCGCTTCGGCGCCCTTCATTCTGCCTTCCGCGGACGCGCGCGAGCCTTGAGCGGACTTGAGCGTTTGCTCTTTCCCAACGCGCTGAAGGTCGGTAAGTTGTTTCTGCGCTTGCTCGTTCTGGCTGCGGGCTTGAAGGAAAGCAACTTCGGCGGAGTCCATGTCTTTCCGGGAAATAGCGCCTTGCTGGAATAATTCCTTGCGGCTTTCATAGACTTTTTGCTGGGCATCGAAATTCGACTTGGCGGCGACGGCGTCGAGCTGCGCCTTTTGAATCTGCTGCGGAAGGCTGGCATCAACAGTGGTCACGTAGTTGGCGTCCGCCTGCTCGAAATCGCCCTTGCTGGACTCCGCAGCCGCGGACAAGTCCTTGTTTTCTAGCTCGGCAAGCAATTGTCCTTTTCTTACTCGTGCGCCTCGTTGTACATGGAATTTCTTTATGGTCGAGCTGATCTTCGGCGCGACTGTGGCTTGCTCTAAGGGATAGACTACGGCTTCCGCGGAAATTACTTGTGAGATGGGAGCACGCTGCGCAGGCGTCGTCTGCACGGAGACAACGGGCTCCTTTTCTTTTTCGTCCTTGCTGCAGCCTGTGGCGATGCAGAGTATCGTGGCGACGGCGGTGAAAAAAGCTGTCGCTTTGCGGCGAAATGCCAAGGTAGTGATCATCGTCGGAGTCATGGAGTTGTCAGAACCCCCGTCAGCGTTTGCAAATTGGCCAAGGCTACGCGATAGCGAACGGCTCCGTCTTGATAGGCAGCGTTCGCTTGCGCGAAGGTGGTCTGCGCGTCCACGACTTCCAGTACGGTAGCTTCGCCGCCCTTGTAGCGAAGCGTCGTGAGACGCAGGCTTTCCGCAGACAGTTCGGCCGCACGGCTGAGGCCGCTGAGTTCGTTCAGAGCGGTTTCAGCTTCGGCGTAGAGAGATTTTGTTTCAGCGAGGAGCTTGCGCTGGGCGAGGGAAAGTTCGCGCTGGGCCTGAGTGTGCCGCAGCTCGGCTTGCTTGATACGGCTTTGCGTGGCGCCCCAGTTCCAGACGGGAATATTCACGGTGGCGGCAGCGGAAGAACCCAGATTGGAAACGCCGTTCGGACCATTCACGGCAAACTGCGGGGCGTCGATTCCATACCAATAATCGAAGCTGAGCGAAGGCAGATAGCCTGCGCGCGCGCCGGTAACGTCGTGGCGCGCTTGTTGTACAACAGCCAGCGCGGCGCGAAGGTCGGGATTGTCGCGAGCGGCACGCTGCTGGACTTCTGCGAGAGTTGGCAACCAGGACGGCAAAATCAAGCCGCGCATTCAAGAGGCCAAGCTGCGCTTCAAGTAGTTGCCGATGGCGGTCTTGCACTTGCAGCTCCGCCTTGATGACGTCGGCGTGCGCGACTTCTCCGCCCCGTTCGAGATCTTGTGCCAGTTTTAAGAAACCGTCGCCCTCATCTCCGTTTTTCTTCGCGGCTTCCACCTTCTGCTGCGCGGCAGCGACGGCGTAGTAATTCTGTACGACGGCAACGACCAGCCCGCGCGAAGCAATTTCAGCACGCGCTTTCGCAAGAGCGGACGCCGCCGATGCCCGGCGGAAGCCCGAAATGGAGATGAGATCGACGGACTCATGCACGTTGGCCTGACTGATGTATTCGTGCGCGGCATTATTGGCGATGAATTTGACGTTGTTGTCGCTGTTGAGTTGTGTGTAGAGGGCCTCATTATTGTAGGTGACGGTGGGTAGCAACGCGGCCGCGGCCTGGTAGCGGTCCTGGCGTGCAATCGCTGCGTCGGTCTGGGCAGCCAGAAATTGCGTGCTGTTCTTTCTGGCGCGCGCAAGGGCATCTTCGAGCGTGAGGCGGAGCACCGGCGGAGCCGGGGGTGGCACCTGTTGGGCATTGTTGGCAGGCACGGTA